>Ga0208537_1000050_pt1 | contig 18800 bp, 18 predicted proteins | sample MayberrySE_TuleA_FD_185672 | JGI IMG/M metagenome (GOLD analysis project Ga0208537, IMG submission 185672) | Natural and restored wetland microbial communities from the San Francisco Bay, California, USA, that impact long-term carbon... | ecosystem: Environmental > Terrestrial > Soil > Wetlands ...
GCGGCGAGCTTCTCTTCTGCGCGCACCACGCCCGCGAGCACGGTGACAAGCTCCGCGAGATCGCAGTGCACGTCCACGACGAGACCGACCGTCTCACCGACACCCCGTCCACGGCCACGGACAGCGAGCGCTGACCGGCCCCGACAACAGACGTCCGAGAGCCCCGCGCCGAAAGGTGCGGGGCTCTCGTGTACCTGTGGCAATGTTCGCCCCGTGAACGAAGTCGAACTCCTCGTCGGACTCGTCATCCTGGTCGGGCTCGTGGGCATCGTCGTGCCGGTGCTTCCCGGCTCGATCCTGATCCTGGGCGCGGTGCTGGTCTGGACCGTCAGCGAAGGGTCGGGCACCGCCTGGACGGTCTTCGCCCTGGCCACGACGCTGCTGGTGGTCGGCGCGATAGTGAAGTACGTCATCCCCGGTCGTGGCCTGCGCAGCTCGGGCGTCCCCAACCGCACCATCGTGTTCGGCGGGTTGCTCGGCATCGTCGGGTTCTTCGTGGTGCCGGTGATCGGGCTGGTGATCGGCTTCGTCCTCGGCGTGTACCTCTCGGAGGTGCGTCGCGTGGGCCGGCACCTGGCCTGGCCTTCGACGGTGGCGGCGATGAAGGCCGTCGGCCTCTCGATCTTCGTCGAGCTCGTCGCGGGCCTCCTGGCCGCCGGCGTCTGGACCGTCGGCGTCCTGAACACCTGATCGCATGGCGATCCTTCTCGCACTCTTCTCGGCGTTCGCCTACGGGCTCTCCGACTTCGTCGGCGGGCTCGTCTCCCGTCGTGTCTCGGCCTGGCCCGTGGCAGTCGTGGGACAGCTCTCCGCCACGGCCTGCACCGTGGCCGTGGCGTTCGTGGTCGAGGGGTCACCGACCTCGGCGGACCTGGCCTGGGCGCTCCTGGCCGGTGTCGGCAGCGGTGTCGGCACCGGCTTCCTCTACCGCGGCTTCGCGGCAGGTCGGATGAGCGTGGTGGCGCCGGTCTCGGCGGTCGGCGCGGCCGTCGTACCCGTGGTGGTCGGCGCCGTCGGTGGTGAGCGGCTGTCGCTGGTGGTATGGACGGGGATCGTCGTGGCCCTGCCCGGCATCTGGCTCGTCTCCAGCACCGTCGAGGAGCTCCCGGACGGCGCCGTCAAGCCCCGTGCCAGCCTCGCGGAGGGAGTGCTCGACGGCGTCCTGGCGGGTCTCGGCTTCGGTGTCCTGTTCGCGGCGCTGGGGCAGGTCCCCGAGGAGGCGGGGCTGTGGCCGTTGGCGCTCGCCCAGGCGGTGTCCCTGCCAGCGGTGATCGTCCTGGCGGTCAGTCTCGGTGCTGCGTGGCTCCCCCGCCGTCGCGCGACCTGGTGGGCCCTGCTCGCGGGGCCGCTCGGCGCCTCGGCCACGGGCGCCTTCTTGCTCGCCACGCAGAGCGGCTACCTGACCGTGGCCGGCATCCTGGCCTCGCTCTACCCCGCCAGTACGGTGCTGCTGGCAGCGCTCATCCTTCACGAGAAGGTGCACAGAGCCCAAGGCGTGGGCCTCGGGCTCTGTGCGCTGGCGATCGCCCTCGTGGCGGGCGGCTGAGTCAGCCCCGCTTCACCCACCGCGTGAAGTCGCGGGGCTGGCCGAGCCAGTCCTTCTCGGTCGTCGCCGGCTCCTCGCCCTGGGGGACGTGCTCGCCTCCGGTCTTCACCTCGACCCGGACCGCCTTCGGGTTGCCGAGCACCGCACGGTCGAAGCGGATCCGCGCCACGTCCTTGGCGTAGTCGAGGTTCATGATGTAACTGCCGCCGTGCAGCGGCACCTGCCGGTCGCTGGCCCGCTTCCAGCCCTTCGCCCTGAGCAGCGCGTAGTCCGAACCCTCGAAGGTGCCGCCCAGGAAGACGAACTCCGGGCCCCTGCGCTTGCGGTCGGTGTCGATGAACACGGCGATGCTGCTGCCGCTCTCGTAGGACCGCCGCAGGTCGCGGTGGACGACGTTGATCCGCACCTGCCTGTCGTTCACGACGCGCACGCGGTGGATGTCCGCGCCGTGGGCGATGTCGCCCCGTTCGTCCTTGAAGACCCTCGTCTCGGCCGAGGCGGCGCCCGCGAGCACGGTGGTGCTCAGGGTGGAGACGGCTGCGGCGACAGCGAGACGACGGAACGTGGTGTTGCGCGAGTTCATATTGGCTCCCCTACCAGGTCGACGGCCCGGTCACGGCCCGTCGTACGCCTCACCGTGAGGCACTGTCCCCAAGACGCGGCCTCGGCCGTCCGGGTTGCATGGGCTCCTCGGGTCGACCTGTGACGCCGGTCACACGTCCCGCCGGGACCGGCGGCCCCGCGGAGAGACAAGCGCCCCCGGCCGCGGGGCCGGGGGCGCTTTTTCGGGTCAGGAAGGTCAGTCCAGGTAGTCGCGCAGCACCTGGGACCGCGAGGGGTGGCGCAGCTTCGACATCGTCTTCGACTCGATCTGCCGGATCCGCTCGCGCGTGACGCCGTAGACCTTGCCGATCTCGTCGAGGGTCTTCGGCTGCCCGTCGGTGAGGCCGAAGCGCATGGAGACGACGCCGGCCTCTCGCTCGGAGAGCGTGTCGAGCACGGCGTGCAGCTGCTCCTGGAGCAGGGTGAACGAGACGGCGTCGGCCGGGACGATGGCCTCGGAGTCCTCGATCAGGTCACCGAACTCGGAGTCGCCGTCCTCACCGAGGGGCGTGTGGAGCGAGATCGGCTCGCGGCCGTACTTCTGGACCTCGATGACCTTCTCCGGGGTCATGTCGAGCTCCTTGGCCAGCTCCTCCGGGGTCGGCTCGCGCCCGAGGTCCTGGAGCATCTGGCGCTGGACCCGGGCGAGCTTGTTGATGACCTCGACCATGTGCACCGGGATACGGATGGTGCGGGCCTGGTCGGCCATCGCGCGGGTGATCGCCTGGCGGATCCACCAGGTGGCGTAGGTCGAGAACTTGTAGCCCTTGGTGTAGTCGAACTTCTCCACCGCGCGGATCAGGCCGAGGTTCCCCTCCTGGATGAGGTCCAGGAAGAGCATGCCGCGGCCGGTGTAGCGCTTGGCGAGGGAGACGACGAGGCGAAGGTTCGCCTCGAGCAGGTGGTTCTTCGCGCGACGGCCGTCCTCGGAGATCCACTCGAGCTCCTCGCGAGCCTTCTCGGAGAGCTTGCCGCCGGAGGCGATCTTCTCCTCGGAGAAGAGGCCCGCCTCGATCCGCTTGGCGAGCTCGACCTCCATCTCGGCGTTGAGGAGCGGCACCTTGCCGATCTGCTTGAGGTAGTCCTTGACGGGGTCGGCCGTGGCGCCGGCGACCATGACCTGCTGCTCGGGCTCGTCGGTGTCGTCGGCCGCGGAGATGACGAAGCCCTGCTTCTCGTCCTCCTTGAGCGTGGGGTCCTGGGCCAGGTCCTTCTCGAAAACCTCGTCGGGGACGTCTGGGAGGACCTTCTTGCCGTCCGGCCCCACCACCGGCGCTGCCGGGGCCTCGACCTCGACGGTCTCCTCGGTCTTCTTCTTGCCGGTCGACTTGGTGGCGGTCTTCTTGGCCGGGGCCTTCGCCGCCTTCTTCGCGGGCTCGGCCGACGCGCTCGCCGACTTGGCTGTCTTCGCGGTCTTGGCCGGCGCCTTCTTCGCGGCCGCCTTCTTGGCAGTGCTCGCCTTGACCGTCGAACGCCCACTGGAGGCGGCGGCGACCTTGCGGGAGCTCGACTCGTCGGCCGAGAGGACGACGGTCACGCCCTCCTCGCTGAGGAACCTCAGCAGGGCCTTGAGGTGCTTGCCGGAGATCGCTGCGGCCTCGCTTGTGTCACGCACCGCATCGGAGCTGACCTGTCCGTCTGCCTTGCCACGCTCGACCAGGGCCACTACCTCCGGATGAGCGAGGATTTCAGCGGGGAGCTTGCGGGACGTGCTCGTCGACACGAACTACCTCTCGTAAACGGTTCAGGGGCGCGGCAGAGCCCGTACACGTCAAGAGCCGCACAGACATTGTGACACGGCAGAGCCATGATCCAAGGCCACACCCCGTGCGGGCTAGCCTCGGGCGGCAGCCTTCTTCTCTTTCTTGAAGGCTCTGACCCGCTCCAGCGAGGTTCGGTCCACCACGTCCGCCACCGACCTGAACGACCCCTGCTCCGCGTAGTCGCCCGCGACGTCTGCCCAGCTCGCCGGGCGGACGCCGAGCTGCTTGCCCAGCAGCGCGACGAAGATCTGCGCCTTCTGCTTGCCGAAGCCAGGCAGCGCCTGGAGGCGCTTGAGGAGATCGGCGCCACTCTCGGCCTCCTCCCAGAGCCGCTCGGTGCTGCCGTCGTACTCGGCGACGATGTGGGCGGCGAGGGCCTGGATGCGGGCGGCCATGGAGCCGGGGAACCGGTGTACCGCGGGCGGTGTGCTGCACAGGGCGGCGAACTGCTCCGGGTCCGCGGCCGCGACCTCGGCGGGGTCCAGCGTGCCGAGACGCTCGAGGATCTTGGCCGGCCCCTCGAACGCCCGCTCCATCGGGAACTGCTGGTCGAGGAGCATGCCCGAGAGGAGCGCGAACGGATCCTCCGAGAGGACCCGGTCGGCCGCCTCGTCCTGCGCGATGTGAAGTGAAACCATGCGACAAGGATGCCGCACGGACGTTCCGACCGTGCGAGGTTGATCAGGCGATCTCGTCCGGCGGCACGGCTGTCGCGAACGCGGCCGGGCCCTCGGAGAGGACCCGGCCGACCGCGTGGCCCTGTGCGATCCGGACCTTCGCCATGCCTGTTCTACTCCGCGGCCTTGACCGCGAGAACCGGGCAGGGCGCGTCGAGGAGGACGCGCTGAGCGTTGCTGCCGAGGATGAGCTTGCCCACCGGCGAGCGGCGGCGGAGCCCGATGACGATCAGCTCCGCGTCGACCTCCGTGGCCACGTTCACCAGGTCCTCGGCCGGATCCATCCCGCGTACCAGCTGCCTGACGTCGTGCTCCACCCCGTGCGAGGTGAGCACCGACTTGACCTCCGCGAGCTGGGCCTCGGACTCGATCGCGTCGTCACGGTCGAACTCACGCCCGCCGCGGTGGGAGTTCACGACGACCAGACGCGAGTCCCTGAGCTTCGCCTCCTCGGCCGCGCGTCGCAGCGCCGCCTTGCCCTCGGGCTTCGGCACGTATCCCACCACGATGGTCCCCATCGACCGTCCTCTCTGTCGCTCTGCTGTTCCCACGGCACTCCGTCGGGGTCATCGCGCACGCTACCGCAGGTAGCGGCCTCGGGCCCTGTGGACAGCGGCCGCGTCGCCGCTCGAGAACGGGCAGGCTGAGCTCGTGACCGAAGAGACCACGATGGCGCTGCTTCGCCTGGAGGTCGGCAACCTGCGCCGACGCGAGCCACGACAGCGCTTCGACACCGTCGTCCACCTAGGGCGCCTCGGCGGCCCTCGGAGCACCTGCTCGGTGCCGCGCGCGGACACGCCCCTCCTCGACGCCGGCACGCGCACCGAGGTCGTGTCGCTGCTGCTCGAGGAGGTAGCCGCTTCCGAAGACGTGGCCGGCGCCTCCGTGTGGCTCACCCGCTCCGGCGGGCCGCAGCTGCAGGACGAGGACCTCGCCTGGCTCTCGGCGACCTGCCGCGCGTTCGGGGCGCTCGACCGCGACCTGGCGGGCTTCTGGACAGTGACCCGCACCGGCTGGCTCGACGTCCGCACCGGCGCGAGTCGCACCTGGAAACGCCTCAGGATCTGACCTGGAGCACCTCGCGGGCCGAGCCCCGATTGCGGTGCGAGCCCTCGGGTCAGGCCCAGGTGTGAACGGGCTCGTTGGAGTGCATGTTCGCGCGGTACTCGTTCAGGGTCACCCTGAGCGCTTCCATGCGGTCCCCGCAGTCGTTGCACCGCTCGTGGAACGTGTCGATGAACCAGGAGGCGCCGTTGCGGCCGGTGAGGCAGCGCTGCTCGATGATCCCCAGCAGCCGGTCGCGCTCCTCCTCCGCCACCCCCCAGGCGTCCAGGCCGGACCTCGCCATCGGCAGGAGCCGGCGCAGGACCAGCTCTGTGGCCGGAACCTGGCCGAGCCCCGGCCAGTAGAGGTTCGCCTCGATTCCCTGCCTCGCAGCGACGTGGAAGTTCTCCTCCGCGGCGCTGAACGACATCTGCGACCAGAGCGGGCGCTCGTGCTCGGCCAGCGTGCGGACCAGGCCGAAGTAGAAAGCGGCGTTGGCCATCGTGTCGGCCACGGTCGGCCCCGCCGGAAGGACGCGGTTCTCGACGCGCAGGTGCGGAGTGCCGTCGACCACGTCGTAGACGGGGCGGTTCCAGCGATAGACGGTGCCGTTGTGGAGCCGCAGCTCGCCCAGGGCGGGAGTCTCCCCGCGCTCGAGGACCTCGAGAGGGTCCTCGTCCTCGATGATGGGCAGCAGCGCCGGGAAGTAGCGGACGTTCTCCTCGAACAGGTCGAAGATCGAGGTGATCCAGCGCTCCCCGAACCACACACGCGGGCGCACCCCTTGCGCCTTGAGCTCCTCGCTCCGGGTGTCGGTCGCCTGCTCGAACAGCGCTATCCGGGTCTCGTGCCACAGCTCCTTCCCGAGTAGGAAGGGCGAGTTCGCGCCGAGGGCTATCTGGACGCCGGCGATGGCCTGGGAGGCGTTCCAGTAGGCGGGGAAGTCGTCGGGGCTCACCTGCACGTGGAACTGCGTGCTGGTGCAGGCGGCCTCGGGGACGATCGAGTCCGACGTCGCCCGGAGCCGGTCGTGGCCGGCGATGTCGATCGAGAGGTCCTCACCGCGAGCGGCGAGGATCTGGTCGCTCAAGAGCTGGTAGCGGGGGTTGGGGCTCAGCGACGAAGGGCTGAAGTGGCCTTCGGCGAGCGTCGGCAGGATACCGATCATGACGAGGTGGGCACCCGCGCCGGAGGCCTTCTCCTCCGCTGCGTTGAGACACCCGCGGATGCCTTCCTCGAAGGCGGTGAACCCGTGTTCGCTGAGCTTCTTGGGAGCCACGTTGATCTCGAGGTTGAACTGTCCGAGCTCGGTGACGAAGGACGGGTCGCCGATGGCCTCGAGGGCCGCGACGTTCTTCAGCGCAGGGTTGCCGTCGTCGTCGACGAGGTTCAGCTCGATCTCGAGGCCGGTCATCGGGTCGTCGGCGTCGAAGCGCGACTCGCGGAGCATGCGCGCGAACACGTCGAGGCACCGGCGGACCTTCTCGCGGTAGCGAGTGCGGTCCTCGCGCGAGAACTCCTGCTGTGCGACCTCTTCTCCCATGTGGGAAGCCTAGAGCCAACCCCGCAGCGCATCCCATAGAAAGGCCTCAGCCCGCGAAGAGTGGCAGGTCCTCCGGTGGGATCGGCAGCCAGGTCGAGGGGTGGACGGCCCCGGCGAGAGCCTGGGAGACGAGCGCCGCCATGTTGTAGTCGGGCTCGACCTCCTGGCACCGCTCGACCGCGCACCATGCCAGTGCCCCGTCCCCGGCGAGCCAGGCAGCGAACGCGAGCAGAGCTGCGGGTGCCGCAAGGAGGTCCGAGGGGGTGCGTCGCACGACGTCGCGCCACAGCTCGACGTGGTTCCGGGCCTCGGATCGCGTCATCTCCGCCCAGGCCACGTCACGGACGTCGATGCGCATCAGAGCCGAGACCATCCGGCCCACCTCGTGGTCGTCGAGCGGCTCGCCGGTCTGGACAAAGCGGCGGACCCGCTCCCGGACCCAGGAGCCCTCGGTCAGCAGGAGGGCTCGGGCTACCTCCGGGGCGCCCGAGCCGAGAGGGTGCCGTCCGGCGCTCCTGAAACGCCGCGCCGCCTCCTCGGCCGCTTCTCCGACCGCCTCCAGCGCGTCGAGGTCGGTGCCGACGAGCGAGTCGGCCAGGGCCTCCCTGCTGCCGAAGGTGACCCGTCCGTCGAGGACGGACTGCGCGGTGATGGGGTGCGAGGACACGTCGTAGCTCTCCCCCTCCGCCGAGAAGTAGGCCGGGTTGCAGTCGAGGGAGTACCAGCGCTCGCCGTCGGCCCGGATGGCGCAGACCACGTCGACGCGGCGCACCTCGAGAATGTCGACGAGGTGGTCCACGAGATCCTCGGCCAGCATCTCGTCGGCGGAGTAGACGACCATCGCGACCTCGCGTGCCCCGGACCGGGTCACGGCGGTCAGCACGGTGTCGACCACCTCGGCCACCCCCGCTTCGTCGAGCCCTGGAAGGTCGATCCGGGCGTGGAGCTGCCCCACCTCGCCTGCGGTGACGACGAGGACCAGGGAGTCCTCGGGGTGGAAACCCAGGACACTCGGCACGAGGGCCAGGAGGTCTGCGGGCGTGGTGATGGGGTACGGGAGTCGTGGGTTCATGTGTCCCACGCTCGCCGAGCCTGCCGGGGCTCACCTCCCCCACCTCGCGCGCTGTGCACCGTCTAGGTCGACCCCTCGGCTGGGGACGGAACCTGGCGTGCCACGGTGCTGCGTCGATCGGTCCGCGCCGGCAGGCATGATGGGCAGGTGCGCGCCGAACCGACGATCCTCCACGTCGATCTCGACGCGTTCTTCGCCGCCGTCGAGCAGCGTGACAAGCCGTCGCTGCGCGGCAAGCCCGTGGTGGTGGGGGGTGTCGGGGGCCGCGGGGTGGTCGCCACGGCCTCCTACGAGGCGCGGGCCTACGGCGTCCGGTCCGCCATGTCGACGGCGGAGGCCCGCTCGCGCTGTCCGCACGCCGCGTTCCTGTCGGGGCGGTTCGGCGCCTACCGCGAGACCAGCGCGGCAGTGATGGCCGTGCTCCGAGAGCTGTCGCCGCTCGTCGAGCCGCTCTCGCTGGACGAGGCCTACGTCGACCTCGCGGTCGCGGACCTCGCCGACCACTCGGTCGCGGGGGTCACCGCCGTCGCCCAACGGCTGAAGCAGCGGGTCCACGAGGCGACCGGCGGTCTCCACGGGTCGGTCGGGGTGGCCACGTCCAAGCTCGTGGCGAAGATCGCCAGCGACCTCGAGAAGCCCGACGGGCTGGTGGTCGTTCCTCCGGGCACCGAGCGCGACCTGCTGCGGCCGATGAAGGTCACCGTGATCCCCGGCGTCGGGCCGGCGACGACCGAGCGGCTCCGGCGCACCGGCGTGCACACGGTCGCCGACCTCGAGCTGCTCTCCCAGGACGAGCTGGTGCGCCTGCTCGGGCAGGCCCACGGCACCGGGCTCTACCGGCTGGCACGAGCCGAGGACGACCGGGCCGTGGTGGCCGAGCGCGAGGCGAAGTCGGTGAGCGTGGAAGGGACCTACGACACCGACCTGGTCGACCGGCGGTTGCTCGTGGGCCTGCTCGAGCGTCAGGCGGGGCAGGTCACCGACCGGCTTCGCAAGTCCCGGCTGTCCGGTCGCACCGTGACGGTCAAGGTGCGACTGCACGACTTCTCCACGCACACCCGCTCCACCACGCTGCCGGCTCCCACCGACGACCCCCGGGTCGTCGCCCGGCTGGCGCGCAGCCTGCTGGGCGAGGTCGACACGTCCGGCGGAGTGAGGCTGCTCGGCGTCGGTGTCTCAGGCCTCGCCGACTGGATCCAGGAGGACCTCTTCGCCGACCTGGAGGAGGCGTCGACACCCGACGACCTCGACGAGGCTCTGACGCCGCTCCCCGATGACGCGATCGAGCGGGTGACCCGAGGGAGGCGATGGGCGCCGGGCATGGACGTGGTGCATGCCGAGCACGGCCCCGGCTGGGTGTGGGGCTCGGGTCGCGGCCGGGTGACCGTGCGGTTCGAGACGGCCGAGACGGCGTCGGGGCCGGTCAAGACCTTCAGCGCTGACGACCCGGACCTCTCGCCACGTCCGCGCGGACGCTACGAGCAGGACGCCTCCGAGACGGAGCCACTACCCCAGCCGCCGGCCTGACCCGTGCGGCCGCGTCCCCCGGAGGCCTACCGCGACACCGTCAGGCGGGGACGAACCGCAGCCGGCTGCCGGGACGCAGCTGTGCGCACATCCCGAGGTCCTCGGCCGTCACCACCCCGACGACCGGGTAGCCACCGGTGGTGGGGTGGTCGTTGAGGAAGACCAGCGGCTGTCCCGAAGCGGGGACCTGGACCGCGCCCAGCACCAGTCCCTCGCTGGGCAGCTCTCGGCTCTCCCGCCGAGTCAGGGGCGCACCCTCGAGCCGTACCCCGACCCGGTTGGAGTCCGCGGAGACGGTGTAGGTGGACGACGACAGCAGGCCGAGGACGTCCTCGGCGAACCAGTCGAGCCGGGGTCCGGGCACGATCCTCACCCGGACGCTGTCGGGATGGCCGAGTACGACGGGCACGTCGACGCCGTGGGGAGACCCCACCGGCTCCCCCAGCGGGAGGTTCATGCCGGCGGTGAGCTGCGGCGGGCCGAGCCCCGAGAGCGTGTCCGTGGAGCGTGAGCCGAGCACCGGCGGCGCGTCCACTCCGCCGGAGAACGCGAGATAGCTGCGCAGACCCGAGAGCGCCGGGCCGACCGTGACCGTCTCGCCCCTGCGGACCGTGAAGGTCTCGGCGAAGGGACGCGGACGCCCCTCGACGGTGACCCCGGCAGGGGCGCCTGTGACCGCGACCGACACCTGCCCGTCGACCCTGACGGCCACACCGCCGAGCGTGGTCTCGAGGACTGCCGCGTCGACGGGGTTACCCACGAGCCGGTTGGCGTACCCGGCCGACTCGGCGTCCAGGGCACCCGACCGCGGCACGCCGAGGTGGGCGAAGCCGCGCCGCCCGAGGTCCTGCACCGTGGTCATGGGACCGGCGTCCAGCACGGTGAGCCAGGCCGTCATCGGGGCACCTCCACGAACCGGACCCTGGTGCCAGGGGCAAGGGTCGCGGGCTGCTCGCGGCGCTCGTCCCAGAGCACGAGGTCCGTGCGGCCGATCAGCTGCCAGCCGCCGGGTGACTCCGACGGGTACACGCCGGTGAACAGGTCGGCCAGCCCGACCGCCCCCGCAGGGACCCGCGTGCGCGGCTCCGCAAGGCGCGGGACCGGGAGCGTGGTCGCCGGACCGGTGCAGTAGGCGAAGCCCGGCGAGAAGCCGCAGAACGCGACGAACATCTCCTGCGACGTGTGGCGCTCGACGACCTCACGGGTCGTCACGGCCCAGTGGCGTGCCACGGAGTCGAGGTCGGGTCCGTCGTAGACGGTCGGGACCTCCACGACCGGCCCCTGCGCGGCCGGCGGCGTCGTCTCCTGCTCCGGCTCCCACTCGGCGAGCTCCTTCTCGAGACGGGCCAGGTCAGGCACGCCCGCGAAGAGCACCGTGCGCGCGGCGGGCACGACGTCGGCCGCCTCGACCTCACGCCGCAGCGCCTCGTCGTACACCCTCATCGCCGCCGCCGTGTCGGAGACCTCCACGAGCAGCGAGTCGCCCCCGACGCGCAGCAGTCTCATGCGAAGCTCCGCAGGGTCAGCCCCGCCGTCTCCAGCGCGCGCCGCACCTCGGTCGCACTGCGGACCGCCGCCGGGGAGTCACCGTGCACGCAGACCGACGCGACCGCGCCCGAGCGGGCCATGTCGACCGCGCGAGAGGCGATCACGGACGGCTCGTGGTGGACCGCCCCCGGCTGGTCACGGGGCACCAGCCTGCCCTCGGGTGTGTAGGCCCGGTCGGGGAAGCCTTCGGGGTGAGCGACCCGGCCGAGGCCGGCCGCCAGGCCGAGGAAGACCGATCCCGGGAGACCGAGCACGGGCAGCTCCCCGGAGCCGGTGAGCACCGCCGTGGCCTGCTCCTCGTCGTGCACGACCCGGTTGTACAGCGCTCCGTGCGGCTTCACGTACGAGACCGCGGTGCCACAGGCGCGGGCCACCTCGTCGAGGAGCGCCACCTGGTGCGCCACCTGGTCGACCAGCGTCTCGAAGTCGACGTCGAGGTGCCGCCGGCCGAAGCCCTCGCGGTCGTCGTAGGAGACCTGGGCTCCCACTGCGACGCCACGAGCAGCGGCCTCGTAGCAGACGGCGCGCATGATGCTCTGGTCACCGGCGTGGTAGCCACAGGCGACGTTGGCGCTGGTCACGACGGCGAGCAGGCCGAGGTCGTCGGTGACGCCCTCGCCGAGGTCGGCGTTCAGGTCGATCGTGTGCACCCATCCACGGTAGGCGATGGGTGTGAAGGCTAGGCTCCACGACGTGTCGCACCCCATCGAACCACCACGCGCCAAGAGGGTCCCCACCACTCGAACCTTCCACGGGGACACGGTCGTCGACGAGTACGAGTGGCTGCGCGACAAGGACTCCGCCGACACGATCGCCTACCTCGAGGCCGAGAACGCCTACACCGAGCAGGCCACGGCGCACCTCGCCGCGCTTCGCGACACGCTCTTCGAGGAGATCCGCTCGCGAACCAAGGAGACCGACCTCTCGGTCCCCTCGCGGATCGGCTCGTACTGGTACTACAGCCGCTCGCTGGAAGGCAAGCAGTACGGCATGAGCTGCCGCTGTCCCGTCTCCTCCCCCGACGACTGGACGCCGCCGGTGCTCGAGGCCGACTCCGAGATCCCGGGCGAGGAGGTGCTGCTCGACCTCAACGAGCTGGCCGAGGGCCATGACTTCTTCTCCCTGGGTGCCTCCTCGATCAGTCCCGACGGCAACCTGCTGGCTTTCAGCGTGGACACCGTCGGGCACGAGCGGTTCCTGCTGCAGGTGAAGGACCTGCGCACCGGCGAGATGCTCCCCGACCAGGTGCCGGACACCGCGTACGGCGCAACGTGGGCGCTCGGGGGCCGCCACCTCTTCTACACGACCGTCGACGAGGCATGGCGGCCCGACAAGGTGTGGCGACACGAGCTCGGGGCCGACCCCACCGAGGACGTCGTCGTCTTCCACGAGCCCGACGAGCGGTTCTGGACCTCGGTGGGGCGCACCCGCAGCGACCGGTTCCTGATGATCGGGGTCGGCTCGAAGACGACCACGGAGTACCGGGTCCTCGACGCGGCCGACCCGACGGGCGACTTCCGTGTGGTGGCCCCGCGACAGCACGGCGTGGAGTACGGCGTCGAGCACGCCGTGATCGCGGGCGAGGAGTGCTTCTTGGTGCTCCACAACGACAAGGCGGAGAACTTCACCCTCGCAAAGGCCCCCGTCGACGCGACCAGCCACGAGGAGTGGGAGCCGCTGCTCGACTACGACCCCGCCGTGCGCCTGGAGGACGTCGAGGCGTTCGCGGGGCATCTCGTGGTCCAGGAGCGCCGGGAGGGCCTGACCCAGCTTCGCGTGATCACCCTGACCGACAAGGGGCTCGGCGAGGACTTCCCGGTCGAGTTCGGTCACGCGGTGTACACCGTCGGCGCGGGCGCCAACCCGGAGTTCCAGCAGCCGACCGTGCGCCTGGGCTACACCACGCTGGCCACCCCGCCCGCCGTCTACGACTTCGACGTCGCCACACGGGAGCTCACCCTGCTCAAGCAGATGCCGGTGCTCGGTGACTTCGACCCCGAGCGCTATGAGCAGCACCGCGAGTGGGCGACCGCGGAGGACGGCACGCGGGTGCCCATCTCGATCGTCTGCCCGAAGGACGCGCCTCGCGACGGGACCATGCCGCTGCTGCTCTACGGCTACGGCTCCTACGAGTCCTCCACGGACCCCTACTTCACGATCTCGCGGCTCTCCCTTCTCGACCGCGGCGTGGGGTTCGCGATCGCCCACGTCCGTGGTGGTGGCGAGATGGGCCGACGCTGGTACGACCAGGGCAAGATGCTGGCCAAGAGGAACACCTTCACCGACTTCGTCGCCTGCGCTCGTCATCTCGCGGCGACCGGATGGACCAGCCCGGACCGGCTCGTGGCGGAGGGCGGCAGCGCCGGTGGGCTCCTGATGGGTGCGGTCGCGAACCTCGCACCCGACGCCTTCCGGGCGATCGTCGCCGACGTGGCCTTCGTCGACGCGCTGACCACCATCCTCGACCCGTCACTCCCGCTGACCGTCGTGGAGTGGGAGGAGTGGGGAAACCCGCTGGAGGACCCCGACGTCTACGCGTACATGAAGTCCTACTCCCCCTACGAGAACGTCGAGCCCAAGCGCTACCCCTCGATCCTCGCCGAGACCTCTCTCAACGACACCCGGGTGCTCTACGTCGAGCCCGCGAAGTGGGTCGCGAAGCTGCGGGCCACGGCCGCCGAGCCCCAGGACTTCCTGCTCAAGACCGAGATGGCCGCCGGCCACGGCGGGGTGAGCGGTCGCTACAACGCCTGGCGCGACCGCGCGTTCAGCTACGCCTGGGTCCTCGACAAGCTCGGCCTCGCCTGATCCCGGGCGGCTCGCGTCCGTGGTCGCGACGAGCATCCGGACCGAGGGCCTCCTCCTCCCTCGGTTGCAGTGACCGTGTCACGGCAGCGCGAGGAGGTGCTCGGGACGCACTGGGACGCGTGTCAGCGCGCGGCCCGTCGCGTCCCTGACCGCGGCGACCACCGCCGGGGTGGAGGAGATCGTCGGCGGCTCACCGACACCACGCAGGCCGTACGGCGCGTGGGGGTCGGCGAGCTCGAGCACGTCGACCCGCATCGGCGGCATGTCGAGCAGGGTCGGGACCAGGTAGTCGGTGAACGAGGGGTTGCGAACCAGCCCGTCTCGCACCTGGATCTCCTCCATGAGCGCGAGTCCGAGCCCCTGCGCGCTGCCTCCGTGGATCTGGCCCTCGACGGCATCGGGGTTCATCGCGAAGCCCACGTCCTGAGCGCAGTCGAGGGCCACCACCTTCACGAGCCCGAGCTCGACGTCGACGTCGACGACGGCCCGGTGAGCTGCGAAGGCGTACTGGACGTGCGCGTTGCCCTGGCCGGTCTCGGGGTCGATGCCGGTCGTCGGACGGTGCCGCCACTCCACCGTCCGCTCGACGCGCTGGTCACCGAGCAGGTCGGCCAGCCCGGCCACCTGCTCGCCGTCCCGGGTCACCACGGCGCCCCCGACGAGCCCGAGGTCGGCGGCCTCGAGGCCGGCACGCGCCGCGGCGAGACGCCGTACGTGGTCGGCCACGGCGCGGCAGGCGGCCTGGACCGCGCCGCCGGTGACGTAGCTCTGCCGCGACGCCGACGTCGACCCGGCGCTGCCGACCTGCGTGTCCGCGGTCTGCACCGAGACCCTCTCCACCCCCAGCTCGGTCCGGGCGATCTGCGCCTGAAGGGTCACGAGCCCTTGGCCGACCTCGACCGCCGCGGTGTGCACGAGCACGACAGGCTCCCCCGCCACCACCTCGAGGACCACCCTTGCGGTGGAGTAGTCGTCGAAGCCCTCGGAGAAGCCGACGTTCTTGATGCCCACGCCGTAGCCGACCCCGCGTACGACCCCCTCGCCGTGCGTGGTGTTCGCGACGCCTCCGGGCATCTCGCGCAGGTCGGGCGCGGCTGCAGCCGGCAGCGGCATGTCCCGCACCCGTCGTACCAGCTCCGCCACCGGTGCTGCGGAGTCGACGACCTGTCCGGTCGCCACCCGGTCGCCCTCACGGAGCGCGTTGCGGATCCGGATCTCGGCCGGGTCCACGCCGACCGCCTCCGCGAGACGGTCCATCTGCGACTCGTAGCCGAACGCCGCCTGCACCGCGCCGAAGCCGCGCATGGCCCCGCACGGCGGGTTGTTGGTGTAGGCGCCGTAGCAGTCGATGGCGACCGTGGGTACGACGTAGGGCCCGGCGCCTAGCGTGGCGGCGTTGGCAACCACGGCCGGGGTGCTCGAGGCGTACGCACCACCGTCGAGGATGATCTCGGCCTTGACGTAGACGAGCCGGCCGTCGAGGGTCGCTCCGTGCTCGTAGTGCATCCGGGCCGGGTGCCGGTGGACGTGCCCGAAGAACGACTCCTCGCGTGAGTAGACCATCTTGACCGGGCGGCTGGTGCGCATCGCAAGAAGGCACGCGTGCACCTGCATCGACAGGTCCTCCCGGGCGCCGAAGGCGCCACCCACGCCGGCCAGGGTGATCCTGACCAGGTCGGGTTCCAGCCCGAGTGCCGCCGCGACCTGGGAGCGGTCCACGTGCAGCCACTGCGTGGCCACGTAGAGGTCGACGCCCCCGTCCGGCGCGGGCACCGCGAGCCCGGACTCGGGGCCCAGGAAGGCCTGGTCCTGCATCCCGACCTCGTAGTCGCCCGACACCACGACGTCGGCGACAGCGTCCTGCTCTCCGCGTCGGATCCGGACGTGCCGCACCACGTTCCCGCCCGGGTGCAGGGGTTCGGTCAGACCGTGCGCGGCAGCGATCGCATCGGTGACGGGCGGGAGCGGCTCGTAGGCGACCTCGACCAGGTCGAGGGCGCGGCGTGCGGTCTCGGGATGCTCGGCGGCCACCAGCGCCACAGGCTCTCCCTGGTAGCGCACGCGGTCCGATGCGAGCACGGGCTGGTCGGGGTGTTCGAGACCGAAGGCGTTCACGCCCGGCACGTCCTCGTGGGTCAGCACCGCGAAGACACCGGGGAGGGCGAGGGCGCGTGCGGTCTCGATGCGGGTGACCCGGGCGTGTGGGTGAGGGCTCCGCAACGTGGCGCCCCAGAGCATCCCGTCCATCCACAGGTCCGACGAGTAGGCGAACTCGCCCTTGACCTTCAGCGTCCCGTCCGGCCGCCGGGCGCTCTCCCCCACTCCTCCGGCGGCCCGGGTCCAGGTGCGGCTCGGGCCTCCGGCCAGCGTGTCGGTGAGGTCCTCCGTCATCGAGCCTCCCTCCGGTCGAGCAACCGCCGTGCCTGCCGTGCCGCGGCCGCTGCGAGCGCCCGCTCGTCGGCGGTGAGCAGCACATCGTCCTCGACGACCGGGGAGCCGTTGACCAGGAGCAGGCGCAGCCCGGGCCTGGACCCGAGCACGAGCGCGGCGACCGGGTCGTCTATCCCGGCGTGCGGCAGCCCGTCGATGCGCCACAGTGCGACGTCGGCGAGCTTGCCCGGCTCGAGGGAGCCGATCTCGTCGGCACGGCCCAGGCACCGGGCGCCGCCGATGGTGCCGGCAGCGAGCGCCTCCCTCGCGGTCAGTGCAGCCGGGCCGCCACGAAGCCGGGCCATGAGCAGTGCCGCGTGGAGCTCCGCGGCCATCGAGCCCTCCTCGTTCGACGCAGGTCCGTCGACTCCGAGTCCCACCGGGACCCCTGCTGCGAGGAGGGCCTGGAGGGGTGCTGTCCCCGCCCCGAGCCTGGCGTTGCTCGTCGGGCAGTGCGCGACGGCGGTGCCGGACTCCGCGAACCGGGTGACGGTCTTGTCGTCCAGGTGCACGCAGTGGGCGAGCCAGACGTCGTCGCCGAGCCAGCCGAGCTCGTCGACGTACTCGGCCGGCCCGCAGCCGAACAGCTCCCGGCAGTACTCCTCCTCCTCGACGGTCTCGGCGAGGTGCGTGTGCAGCCGGACTCCTCTGTCGCGCGCCAGCACCGCGGCCTCCTTCATCAGGTCTGCGGTCACCGAGAACGGCGAGCACGGCGCCACCGCGACGCGCAGCATGGAGCCGGCGGACGGGTCGTGGAACCGGTCGATCGCGGCGGCCGTCGCCTCGAGGGCGGCGTCCAGGTCCTCGACGACGTCGTCGGGTGGGAGCCCCCCGGCGGACCGGCCCAGGTCCATCGAACCGCGGCAGGGGTGGAAGCGCAGCCCGATCTGCCGGGCCGACTCGACCTCGGCGGCGAGGACCTCGCCGCCCTCGCGGGGAAAGACGTAGTGGTGGTCGGTGGTGGTCGTGCAGCCGGTCCTCGCCAGCCAGCCCAGGCCGGCCGCCGAGGCCGCCCCCACGACGTCGGCATCCAGGCCCGCCCACAACGGGTACAGCTCGGTGAGCCACCCGAAGAGGTTGGCCTCCTGTGCCAGGCCTCGGGTCGCCCACTGGTAGAGGTGGTGATGGGTGTTCACCAGCCCGGGGGTCGCGAGGCAGCCCGTCGCGTCCACGACCCGGTCGTCGCTGGTCACGCCTGGGGCAGGACCGCTCCCCACCGCGACGACCAGGTCGCCCTCCACGACGACGTGCCCTTCGGGGTGCTCGGTGCCGACCGCGTCGACGGTGGCGACGGCGCAGCCCTGCAGCACGGTCCTCATGCCCGGCCTGCTCGGGCGGCGAGCTGCACGGCGTCGATGATCTTCTGGTAGCCGGTGCACCGGCACAGGTTTCCTGCGAGCGCCTCGCGGATGTCGGCCTCAGAGGGATCGGGATCCCGCTCCAGCAGGTCGTGTGCCGCTACTACGAGTCCGGGTGTGCAGAACCCGCACTGGACCGCTCCCGCGGCCACGAACGCCTCCTGTACCCGGTGCAGCATGTCACCCTCCGCGAGCCCCTCCACCGTGAGGACCTCGCGTCCCTCCGCCTGCCCGGCCGCGACGAGGCAGGCGCAGACCGGGAGGCCGTCGAGGTAGACCGTGCACGATCCGCACTCCCCCTGCTCGCACGCGTTCTTGGCGCCCGGAAGGCCGAGGCGCTCGCGCAGCACGTACAGGAGGCTCTCGCCCGGCCACACGTCGTCCGCGATGCGCTCGTCACCGTTGACCGTCAAGCTCACCTTCATGCGGCAACCCCGTTCCGGTACTCGTCCCACGCCCAGGTCAGCGTGCGCCTGGCCATCACGCCGAGGGCGTGGCGTCGGTAGTCCGCACTTCCCCGGACGTCGTCGATCGGGGCCGACGCCGAGGCCACCAGCTCCGCGAACCGGCGCACGACCGAGGGGCCGATCGGCTCACGGGACTCCCATGCCCCCGCCGAGACCAGCTCGGCTGTGAGGAAGTCCTCCGCCTCACGCGCCGGGCGGGGAGTCGGTGCCGCCGACCCGATGCCGGTGCCGACCCGCTTCCGGCTGCTGTCGAGGCGCAGGCCGAACGAGGCCACCGCGATCACCATCGCGTTGCGGGTGCCGATCTTGGAGAACTGCTCCGGCCCGGTCGCGCAGGGCACGTGAACGGCCCGGATCAGCTCGTCGGACTCCAGAACGCTGCGCTTCGGCCCGCCGAAGAACTCCTCGACCGCG
>Ga0208537_1000051_pt1 | contig 18652 bp, 17 predicted proteins | sample MayberrySE_TuleA_FD_185672 | JGI IMG/M metagenome (GOLD analysis project Ga0208537, IMG submission 185672) | Natural and restored wetland microbial communities from the San Francisco Bay, California, USA, that impact long-term carbon... | ecosystem: Environmental > Terrestrial > Soil > Wetlands ...
TCTTCGTGGAGAAGCGGTTCCCGGCGACCAAGGAGTACCACGGCACGAAGCTGTGGATCACCGAGAACGGCAAGCGCCTGATCACGCCGATGTTCCTGGTGATCCTCACCCTCGGCACGACGGACCTGCTCTTCGCGCTCGACTCGATCCCCGCCATCTACGGCCTGACCAAGGACCCCTATCTCGTCTTCACCGCGAACATCTTCGCGTTGATGGGCCTCCGTCAGCTGTACTTCCTCATCGGCGGGCTGCTCCAGCGCCTGATCTTCCTCTCCTACGGCCTGGCCTTCCTGCTCGGCTTCATCGGCGTCAAGCTGGTCTTCCACGCGTTGCACGAGAACGAGCTGCCGTTCATCAACGGCGGCGAGCACTTCGAGGCCGGATGGCTCGAGATCCCGATCTGGGTCTCCCTGACCGTCATCGTCGGCACCCTGGCCGTCACCGCGGTGGCGAGTCTCGTGGTCTCCCGCAACAGGTCGCAGCAGGACCTCGCCGCCGAGACCGGGCCCCGGCGCGAGTAGGACAACGGCCGACGAGCGCGCCCGCGGGGGTGCCCGGCGCGGGCGAGGGCCGCTCGGAACCCTGTGACCGGGGACGACTTCCGGCGTACGCCGGGCATGGCTGATGGGCCAGGGGGTATACCCGTGCCATGAGCACTCCCATCGAGCTCGGGCGTCCCGTCTCAGGCGACGTCGTCGAGCTGATCCTGGAAGACCACCGACGTTTCGAGCATCTGCTCCGCCAGCTGCGTGACAGCACCTCGGACAGGGAGGCCGTCCGGGCCGCCTTCTCGGCGCTCCACGTCGCGCACGCCGAGGCCGAGGAGAAGTTCGTCTACCCCACGCTGCGGCGAAAGGACGCGATCGACGAGCACGAGGCCGAGCACGGCGAGGAGGAGCACGCCGAGGGCAACGAGAAGCTCCTCAAGGTGCTCGAGCTCTCGGACACCGGCACGGAGGAGTTCGAGGATGCGGTGGAGGAGCTCGCCACCGCCGTCAACCACCACCTCACCGAGGAAGAGCTCACCATCCTCAACCCGGCGCGCGAAGAGGTCTCCGAGGAGGTCCGTGCGGAGCTCGGGGAGAAGTTCGCGGCTGAGCGCAACCGGCAGGTCGACGAGGACTGCGGTCGCGTCGAGAACGTCCGGCGACTGGTGAAGGAGGCCGAGAAGGAGGGCCTCCTCGACGAGGAGGGCTAGACCCGTGCCGGTGCAGGTCAGCCCTCGTCGCGGACGGGGATCTGGCCGGCGTCCGGCCGCAGGACCCGACCGGCCGCGACGAGCGACTCGAGGCGGTCCGCGCCCATCGGCTCCTCCACAACGTGCTCGCCGGTCTCCGGGGCGTGGATCATCCAGCGCACCCCGTCGTCGCCGACCGACCTGCTCGCGATGCCGACGTGGGAGACGTCTTCGCCGGGCCGGGCGAAGAAGTAGAGATCGCCGGGGTGCACCTCGTGGACGGAGGCCGGCGCGACGAAGGCCGCCTGGTCGCGGGCGTCGCGGGGGAGCACCACTCCGAACGCTCGGTGCACCAGGTGCACCAGACCTGAGCAGTCGAGCCCCCAGGCACTGGTACCGCCCCACAGGTAGCACAGCCCCAGGAACTGGAAGGCCGCCCCCAGGAGGTCGTCCGTGCCGAAGCCGGGCTGCTGCTCATCGTGACTCGTCCGAAGGTGTGCCACCGGGATGCGGCCGGACCGGCCGCCCGGAAGCACCACCTGCGCCGCCCCCGCGTCCACCGACCCGACCCGCAACGCGGTGCCGAAGGACAGGACACTCCACCTGCCGCCCTCGACCTCGCACACCGCGGTCGGGGTCATCACGACCGCACACGGCCCGGTCGTCGCCGGGATCGGTTCGGACAGGTGGTCGCGGCGCATCCAGCCGGGGTAGCCCTGATCGTGGCCGAACGAAGGCTGTGCGAGAGCGCTCACGCGGACCCAGTCCCCTAGCTCCTCGAGCACGACGACTCGTTCACCCATCAACAGCTGGGTCAGGGTCCGCCCGGTGAGACCCTTGCGCACCGACGCGTCCATGCAAGCCGTCCAGCTCGAGACGTCCGGGGTCCCGAGAAGGGCGGGGGCGTCGACCTCGCGCGGCGCCTCGGGTGAGCTCCACAACGTCGCCACCGGCACCGAGACCTCGAGCACCTCGGCGCCGACGCACCGTGCCGGTGCCTCCGAAGGGATCATGCGAGGCCCTCGACCCCGAGGCCCGGAGAGTCGGGGAGGACCACGGTGGCGCCCTCGTAGTGCAACCCGCCTCGCACGGGGGATCGGGCTGCCCACCAGGCGGCGTCGAGGTCCGGAACCGCTGTCCCCCCGAGGGCGGCCGCCAGGCTGGCGGCGGCGCCGACCCCGACGTGCGTCTCCATCATCGACCCCACCACCGTTCCGATCCCGTGCTCACGGGCCAGGTCGAGGAGGGTGCGAGCGGGCGCGATCCCTCCGCACTTGGCGAGCTTGACGTTGACCAGGTCGGCTGAACGTCGCCGGATCACCTCGACGAGGTCGCGGATGCCGTGCACGGACTCGTCGGCCATCACGGGCGTCGCCACCCGGTTGGAGACCCAGGCCAGCCCTTCGAGGTCGTCGGCCCGGACCGGCTGCTCGACCAGCTCGACCCCGGCACCGCAGTCCTCGAGGGCGCCGATGACCCGCACCGCGTCACGTGTCGACCATCCCTGGTTCGCGTCCAGACGGATTGCGACGTCGGGACCAACGGCGGCACGGACCGCGCGGACACGCTCGACATCTGCCGCCGGGTCGGTGCCGACCTTGAGCTTCAGCACGCCGAACCCCTCCTTTGCTCGGGCCGCCGCGACCTCCGCCATCCCGGGAGTCGCGCCCGTGGAGACCGTGACGTCCGTGGCCACCCTGTGGCAGGTGGTGCCGAGGAAGCGCGGCAGGCTGAGGCCGTGCCTGCGTGCGTTGAGGTCGTGCAGGGCGACGTCGACGGCGGCCTTGGCCGAGTGGTTCACCGCAACCGCGCCCGCCACCCGGTGACAGAGGTCGACCAGCTCCTCGGGATCCCGGCCCAGGAGAGCCTGCTGCAACGGCCCGGTGATGCAGGCAGCAGCCCCGGCGACGGACTCGCCCGTGACCTGCCACGCCTGCGGCGCCTCACCCCAGCCGGTCACGCCGTCGCTGTCGCTGACCCGCACCAAGAGACTCTCCACCGTCGAGGCGCGTCGGAGCGCGGTGACGAAGGGGGTGTGCAACGGCACGGAGACCTGGTGGCACGTGATGCGCTCGACCCTCGCCATGCGACACAGGTTACGTTCGCGCGGGCCCCCGCCGCGTGAGCTCGCGGAAAGCTGCCGTGGGCGGGTCTGGCCAAGCGGTCTTGATACCCGTAAACTAGAACACGTTCCAATGCCGGAGCGGTCCCGGCGAGGGTGAGCGCGTGTCCCTATCGTCGCCACCTGCGAGAGGGAGGCGTGGCCACGTGGCAAGCAAGAGCAGGGCCCTCGTGAGGATGTCCGAGGCCGAGATCGAGGAGTTCCTCGCCGAGCACAAGAAGGTCCAGGTCGCCACGGTCAACCCCGACGGCAGCCCCCACCTCACCACGCTGTTCTACGTCGTGGACGAGGGACGGATCGCGTTCTGGACCTACGGACGGTCGCAGAAGATCAAGAACCTCGAGCGCGACCCCAGGATCACCTGCCTGGTCGAGTCCGGCGACGACTACTTCGAGCTCCGCGGCGTGTCTGTCAGCGGTCGCGCGATGCTGGTCACCGAGGAGGAGGGCATCCGCGGGATCGGCACGGCGGTGGCCTCCCGCATGGTCGACGGCGCCGACCTCGGCGACCTCGGCCGTGGGGAGGTCGAGCGGCAGGTCCGCAAGCGGGTGGGTGTGGTCGTCGTACCGACGCGGACTGCGTCCTGGGACCACAGGAAGATGCTTGCCGAGGCAGGGTCCTGACCGATGGCGCCGGGCGGCAGGACCCGAGCAGCACCAGCAACGACGAGGAGACAGTGATGAGCCTGAGGCCCGACGCCGTCGGCGAGGTGGCGGTGGACTACGACCTGTGCGAGGCCAACGGCATCTGTGTCGGCATCGCCCCCGAGGTCTTCGACCTCGACGACGACGACAACCTTCACCTGCTGAAGACCGCGGTGACGGCCGAGAACGAGTCGCGCATCATGCAGGCGGTCGACTCCTGCCCGCGGAACGCGCTGCGGATCGAGCGGAGCTCCGATGTCTGAGGACGACGTGTCCCTCGACGGTCGCGTCGCCGTGGTGACCGGTGCCGGGGCCGGTCTCGGCCGCGCGGAGGCTCTCGCGCTCGCCGGTGCCGGTGCCAGGGTCGTCCTCAACGACCTACCGGGTGCCGCCGACGAGGCGGTCGAGGAGATAGTCGCTCGTGGTGGCGAGGCGGTCGTCGTGGAGGGCGACATCGGTGAGAGGTCGACGGCCGACGCGCTGATGGCGGCCGCCGTCGACGACCTTGGCGGTCTCGACATCGTGGTGAACAACGCCGGCGTCATCCGCGACCGGATGCTGTTCAACATGTCCGACGAGGACTGGGACCTCGTGATCCGCGTCCACCTGCGCGGGCACTTCCTGCTGTCGCGCAACGCCGGCGCCCACTGGCGGTCGGTGTCGAAGGCGACGCAGAAGCCGGTCTACGGGCGCGTTGTCAACACCGCCTCCGAAGCGTTCCTCGTGGGTTCGCCCGGCCAGGCGAACTACGCGGCGGCCAAGGGCGGGATCACGGCGCTGACCCTCTCGACCGCCCGGGGCCTGGGCCGGATGGGCGTGCGCGCCAACGCCATCTGCCCGCGCGCCCGCACCGCGATGACCGAGAACGTCTTCGGTGAGCACTCCAGCCAGGGCATCGACCCGCTCTCCCCGGAGCACGTCGCCCCTCTCGTCGCCTACCTCGCCTCGCCGGCCGCGGAGCAGATCAACGGCCAGGTCTTCGTCGTGTACGGCGGCATGGTGGCCCTGCTCGCGGCACCGGTGGTCGAGCAGCGCTTCGACGCCCAGGGCCAGACCTGGGACCTTCCCGATCTCGACAAGCAGCTCGGCACGTACTTCGCCGACCGTGACCCGGGCGAGGGCTTCGCCGCCGACAGCGTCATGTCCATCGCGAACCAGCCCCTCGGCTGATCGACCCCACGACCTCACACGCAAAGGACTTCCAGATGAGCAGCACAGGCCGACTCGCGGGCAAGGTGGCCCTGATCACCGGCGCGGCACAGGGGCAGGGTGCCGCCGCCGCGCGGGCCTTCGTCGCCGAGGGCGCGAAGGTCGTCATCGCCGACATCGCCGACGACGCGGGCAAGTCCCTGGCCGACGAGCTGGGGGAGGGCGCGTACTACCGGCACCTCGACGTCACGAGCGAGGCGGACTGGGAGAGTGCGGTCACCGAGGCGGTCGACACCTTCGGCCAGATCGACGTGCTCGTGAACAACGCGGGAGTGCTGCTGTTCAGCGAGCTCACGAAGACCTCGCTCGAGGAGTACGACCGGGTGATCCGCGTCAACCAGATCGGCACGTTCCTCGGCATGCGCTCCGTCGCGGACCACATGGAAGCGGGCGGCGGCGGCTCGATCGTGAACTCCTCCTCCATCGAGGGACTCGGTGGCATGCCTCTGCTCGTGGCCTACACCGCCAGCAAGTTCGCGATCCGAGGGATGACCAAGTCGGCGGCGATGGAGCTCGGGCCCAAGGGCATCCGGGTCAACTCGGTCCATCCCGGCATGATCGACACGGCGATGATCCGCGACCACGCCGGCGAGGAGGGGCTCGAGTGGGGCGGCAGCAAGGTCGCCCTCAAGCGCGTGGGCAAGCCCCAGGACGTCGCCGGCGTCTACGTGTTCCTGGCCAGTGACGAGAGTGGCTACTGCACGGGTGCGGAGTTCGTCTGTGACGGCGGGGCCACCGCGACGCATGCCTACGGCGGCTGAGGCGGGGGCGGGTCCCGGTCGGTCACGGAGGCGGTCGCGGTCCTCAGTCGCGAAGCAGCAGCCGGACCGCGACGTCGATCGACCTGCTGACGTCGGCCGCGGAGGCCCGGCCGGTCACCCACTGCACGAGGCTGGCGAGCCACACGTCGCCGATGACCTTCGCCACCGCGATGTCCTCCTCGGTGGGCTCGATCTCGCTGCTGGGCGCGTCCTGGTCGTGCATGGCGCGCATGAGCATCCGGGTCACGTGCATGCCGACCGCGTGGATCTCGTTGGCCACGGACGCGTCGGCGAACATGAAGGCCCGTGTGAGCGCCTCGGTGAGGTTCGGGTCGCGCTGGAGCGCGCGGGTGTTGCGGCTCAGCGCGTAGATCACCCGGTCGGCGGCGGTGTCGCCCGGGACCGGCTTGCGGTCCAGGTTGATGTTGGCCTGCTCGAACTCCCGCGCGAGTGCGGACACCAGCAGGTGGATCTTCGACGGGAAGTAACGGTAGAGCGTCCCGAGCGCCACGTCGGCGCGTTCGGCCACGGCCCGCATCTGGACCGCGTCGAAGCCGCCCTTCGACGCCAGCGCGATCGTGGCGTCGAGGATCCGCTTGCGTCGGTCACGCTGCGCCGCGGAGCCGAGCTCCTCGAAGGTCAGCGAGTTCATGCTGGTCACGGTGGTGCTCCCGTCGCTTTTTCCCAGTTGGCTCGTTGTAGGGACCACCGGAAATCAAGGCCCTTCCAACGCGTAGGCTAACACCGGCTCTCGGCACAATCGAAACACGTTTCACTTGCAGATTCCCCTGTTTTGGAGGTCCAAACGTGCGTATCGCTCTGCTGTCCTACCGCAGCAAGCCGCACTGCGGTGGCCAGGGCGTGTACGTCCGTCACCTGAGTCGTGAGCTGGTGGCGCTCGGTCATGAGGTGGAAGTCTTCTCCGGTCAGCCCTACCCCGAGCTAGACCCGGGTGTCCGGCTCACGAAGCTCCCCAGCCTCGACCTCTACCGCGAGCCGGACCCGTTCCGCACCCCGCGCCTGAGCGAGTTCCGGGACGGGATCGACGTCCTCGAGGTGGCCACGATGTACACCGCCGGCTTCCCCGAGCCCCTGACGTTCAGCCTCCGTGCGGCCCGGGTGCTCCGAAAGCGGCTGCACGAGTTCGACGTCGTCCACGACAACCAGACCCTGGGCTACGGGCTGCTCGACATCGCGCGCACCGGGCTGCCGCTGGTGACCACCATCCACCACCCGATCACCTTCGACCGCCGTGTCGACCTCAAGGCGGCGCGCGGGCGCAAGAAGCTCTCCACCTGGCGCTGGTACGGCTTCCTCACCATGCAGGGACGCGTGGCGCGCCGGATGCGGCACGTCCTGACCGTCTCGAAGTCGTCTGCTCGCGACATCGTCGCCGACTTCAAGGTCTCGCCGGAGCGGATCGAGGTGATCCCACTAGGGGTCGAGCCCGAGGTCTTCCAGCACTACCGGGACCCCCGGGTCCCCGGCCGGATCGTGGCGATGGCCAGCGCCGACACCCCGATGAAGGGGATCGCGACGCTGCTGGAGGCCTTCGCCAAGGTTCGCACAGAGCGTGACGTCGAGCTGCTGCTGATCACCCGGCCCAAGTCCGGCGGTCGCACCGAGCAGCTGATCGACCGGCTGTCGATCAAGGACAGCGTGCGCTTCGTCAGCGGTCTCAGCGACACCGAGCTCGCCGAGGTGGTGGGCTCGGCCGAGATCGCGTGCGTGCCGTCGCTCTACGAGGGTTTCTCGCTGCCCACCGTGGAGGCGATGGCCTGCGGCACGCCGCTCGTGGTCAGCCGGGCCGGGGCGATCCCCGAGGTGGTGGGCGAGGACGGCCTCTGCGCCGACCTGGTCACCCCCGGAGACGTCGGCGAGCTGGCCGCAGCGCTGGAGGCGCTCCTCGACGACCCGGACCGCCGACGCCGCATGGGGGCGGCCGGCAGGCAGCGCGCCCTGGACAAGTTCAGCTGGCACGCCGTGGCCGAGGCGACCGCGTCGGCCTACCAGAGGGCCATCGAGGACACGAACGACAAGGAGAGCTGACCTAGTGCTGACCGTTGACTTCGACCGGCTGGGCGTCCAGGCCGGAGACCGCGTCCTCGACATGGGCTGCGGCGCCGGTCGCCACGCCTTCGAGCTCTACCGCCGCGGCACCGACGTGATCGCCTTCGACCAGGACGCCGACGAGCTCGCCGGGGTCTCCGACATGTTCGCCGCGATGCGCGCGGCCGACGAGGTCCCCGACGGCGCGGAGGCCGACGTGAAGCAGGGCGACGCGCTCCAGCTTCCCTTCGCCGACGGCGAGTTCGACCGCGTGGTAGCCGCGGAGGTGCTCGAGCACATCCCCGACGACGAGGCGGCCATCGCCGAGCTCGTGCGGGTGCTGCGCCCGGGCGGCACCATCGCCGTCACCGTGCCGCGGTGGCTGCCGGAGAAGATCTGCTGGGCCCTCTCCGGCGAGTACCACGAGGTCGAGGGCGGGCACGTGCGCATCTACACCGGCGACGAGCTGGTCGAGAAGCTCGAGCGGGCCGGGCTCAGGTTCGCCGGCAAGGACCACGCCCACGCGCTGCACTCGCCGTACTGGTGGCTCAAGTGCGCCGTCGGCGTCGAGAACTCCGGGCACGTGCTGCCCAAGACCTACCACCGGCTCCTGGTGTGGGACATCATGAAGCGCCCCTGGCTGACCCGCACCGCCGAGCGCCTGCTGAACCCGGTGATCGGCAAGAGCATGGTTCTCTACCTCAGCAAGCCCTGAGGCCGCGCATGACCGCCGACATCCCCAGCCTCGCCGACCTGCTGAGCGTCCACGACGTCCGGCGGACCGCCGCCGCGATCGCCCGGGTCCAGGAGCCCACCGGAGCGGTCCCGTGGTTCCGCGGGGGACACACCGACACCTGGGACCACGTCGAGTGTGCGATGGCGCTGCTCGTCGGTGGCGAGGTCGAGGCCGCCGAGCGCGCCTACGACTGGCTCTTCAGAACCCAGCGCGCCGACGGGTCCTGGCCGTCGAAGATCACGATGGGCCGGGTCGACGACACGGCCGTCGACACCAACATGACCGCCTACGTGGCGGTCGGCGTGTGGCACCACTGGCTGGTCCGGCGCGACGAGGCGTTCGTACGCCGGGCGTGGCCGGTCGTACGACGGGCGCTCGACTGCGTCACCGCGATGCAGCTGCCCTTCGGCGGGATCGCCTGGGCCGCGAACGCGTACGGCGAGATCCAGGACACCGCCCTGGTCGCAGGAAGCTCGAGCATCTACCACGCGCTGGCCTGCGGCCTCGCCCTGAGCGAGCTCGTCGACGAACCGCAGCCGGAATGGGAGCTCGCGGCCGGACGGCTCGGTCACGCCCTGCGCGAGCACGAGGACCGGTTCGTCGCGAAGACGCGCTACTCCATGGACTGGTACTACCCGATCCTCGGCGGTGCGTTGCGCGAGTACGAAGCAGTCGGCCGGGTGGCGGGGCGCTGGGACGACTTCGTCGTCGACGGTCTCGGCATCCGCTGCGTCGACGACCGGCCCTGGGTCACGGGGGCGGAGACCTGTGAGCTCGTCCTCGCCCTCGACGCGATGGGGGAGCACGACCGGGCGCGAGAGCTGCTGGAGGCGATGCAGCACCTCCGGGACCCCGACGGCTCCTACTGGACCGGCTACGTGTTCGCCGACGACGCACGTTGGCCGATCGAGTGCAGCTCGTGGACCGCCGCCGCCGTCGTACTCGCCGTCGACGCCTTGTCGTGCACGACGCCCGGGTCGGACATCTTCCGTGGCGCCAGCCTTCCGAGCGGCTTCACCGAGATCGGTCTCGAGTGCGGCTGCGTGCCGGCCGACACGACCCCCGACGTCTCAACGGACCGGGTCGCCGGCTTCTCCCCGCATTCGCGTTAGCACCCGCATCGACCCGAGCAACTCGGTCTCGACGAAGTCCCCGCTCTCGAGCGCCCGCAGGTACACCCGGTAGGGCGCCTGGCCCCCGTCGGCGGGGTCGGGGAAGACGTCGTGGATCACCATGAGGCCGCCTCGGGCCACCCAGCGACCCCACCCCTCGTAGTCGTTGCCGGCGTGCTCGTCGGTGTGTCCGCCGTCGATGAACAGCAGGGAGAGCGGCGTCCTCCAGTGCGCCGACACGGTGGTTGACCGCCCTACGATCGCGACCACCTGGTCCTCCAGGCCCGCACGGGCGATCGTGTGCCGGAAGTGCCCGAGCGTGTCGATCCTCCCGACCTCCGGGTCGACCAGGGCCGGGTCGTGGTACTCCCAGCCCTCCTGGTTCTCCTCCGACCCGCGGTGGTGGTCGACGGTGAACACCGTGCCACCGACCTCGCGCGCGGCGGCGCCGAGGTAGACAGCCGACTTGCCGCAGTAGGTGCCGACCTCGAGCGCCGGGCCGTGCCGGAGCTGCCGCCGGGCCAGTCGGTGCAGCAGGTCGCCCTCGTCGAGCGGCATGAAGCCCTTGGCCGCCAGGGCGCGCTCGAGCAGGTCCTCGGGCATCCCGGCCGCGTCGGGCGGCTGCCTGCCGGCGGGGCTGTTCGTTGCGGACAAGTCGGGTCCTCGCTGCTCGGGGTCTTCCCTGGTCCTCGCACGGGGTGGCCGTTCTCGGCGGCCGGTCCACCGACGCCGACCCACGTGCGCGGCCCAGCGTATCCGTGGCAGTATTGAAACACGTTCTAGATCGATCGAGGAGTCGCACTGTGCCGATGGGACTGACCGAGGAGCAGGTCGCGCTGGCCTCGTCCATGGCCGAGTGGGCCGCCGCCCGAGGGTTCCCGGAGGTGGTGCGGGCTGCCGATGGCGCAGGGACGGACTCCCTGGTCGACGCCTGGCGGGAGCTCGCGGGCCTGGGTGTGCTCGGGATCGGTGCCCCGGAGTCCCTCGGCGGCGCGGGGGGCACGTTCGTCGACCTGGCGTGTGCGCTCGAGGCCGCTGCGGAGGCGCTGGTCCCCGGGCCGCTCCTCTCGACCGCGACGGGCTCCGCCCTGCTCGCGGAGCATCCGGACACCCCGGTGGCCAAGCGCCTGCTCCCCGGCCTGTGCGACGGGTCGGTCCGGCTCGGGCTGGCTCCCTTGTGTGCTCCGCTGAGGTGGACCGACGAGAAGACGGTCTCCGGGACCGTGCGGGTGGTCGCCGACGTCGGCAACGCGACCCACCTGCTCCTCGGCGTCGACACGGGGGAGCAGGAGACCTGGCTCGTGGTGCCGGCCGACGCCGCCGGGCTGAGCCTCGAGCCGGCACCCGGCGCCCCCGACCTCTCCCGGACCGTCGGCTCCGTGCGCCTCTGTGACGTGGAGATCGACTCTGACGCGCGGCTGGAGGTTCCTCCCGGCCGGGTGGGCGAGCTGCTCACTGCGCTCGCCGCGGCGGAGGCCGCGGGGACCGCGCGCTGGGCGCTGCGGACCGCGGTCGAGCACGCCGGCGTCCGCGAGCAGTTCGGGCGCAAGATCGGCTCCTTCCAGGCCATCAAGCACCTTTGCGCGCAGATGCTCGAACGGGCCGAGTCGGCCACCGCTGTGGCGTGGGGCGCCGCCTGCGCACGCGACGAGGACCGCGCGCAGATGCGCCTCGCCGCCGCGACCGCAGGGGCGGTGGCCCTCGACGCCGCGGTGGACAACGCCAAGGACTGCGTCCAGGTGCTCGGCGGGATCGGCTTCACCTGGGAGCACGACGCGCACCTGCACCTGCGACGTGCCCTCGGCACTCGTCAGCTGTTGGGAGGCACCGCCCGGCTCAGCGGCGTGGTGGCAGACCTCGCCCTCGAAGGAGCTCGCCGTACTCTCCGCATCGAGCTCGGCGAGGACCTCGAGGGGCTCCGGGCGTCGGTCGGCGCGGACGTCGAACGTGCACGCGAGACGCAGGGCGACGCACGTCGCGCCGCCCTGGCCGAGACCGGGCTGCTCACGCCGCACTGGCCCGCCCCCTACGGCCGCGGCGCCGACCCGCGCGCCCAGCTCGTCATCGAGGAGGAGCTCGCGGCGGCCGGGATCGACCGGCCGGATCTCGGCATCGGGGCTTGGGCCGCGCCGACGATCCTCGGCCACGGGACGGACGCGCAGAAGGAACGGTTCCTCCCCGGGACGCTGCGGGGTGACATCGTCTGGTGCCAGCTTTTCAGCGAGCCCGGTGCCGGTTCCGACCTCGCGTCGCTGCGGACGAGGGCCGAACGGGTCGAGGGCGGCTGGCGCCTGACCGGCCAGAAGGTGTGGACGTCGCTCGCGACGAAGGCCGACTGGGGCATCTGTCTCGCGCGGACCGACCCCGATGCGCCGCGGCACAAGGGGATCACGTACTTCCTCGTGGACATGCGCAGCGAGGGGATCGAGGTCCGCCCCCTGCGGGAGATCACCGGAGAGGCGGTGTTCAACGAGGTCTTCCTCGACGACGTCGTGGTGCCCGACGACTGCGTCGTGGGTGGGCGCGGCGACGGCTGGAAGCTGGCGCGGACCACGCTGGCCAACGAGCGGGTGTCCATGAGCAGCTCCTCCCTCGGCGTGAGCGTCGAGCGGGCGCTACATGTCCTCGGGCAGCGTGATGCCAGCGAGTCCGCACGCGACCGCGGCCGCGTCGGGGCGGCCGTCGCCGACGCGGTCACGGTGGCCATGCTCGGCGCACGCTCGACGCTGCGATCGCTGGCCGGCCAGGGCCCGGGCGCCGAGTCCAGCGTCCAGAAGCTCGTGGGAGTGCGGCACCGGCAGGAGGCCGCGGAGCTCGCCTACGACCTGCTCGGCCCCGAGGCGCTCCTGGGCGGCGACGAGGCCGGGGCTGCGCTGCACGAGCTCCTGCTCTCCCGCTGCCTGAGCATCGCCGGCGGGACCACGCAGGTGCTCCGGAACGTGGCGGCCGAGCGGATCCTCGGCCTCCCGCGCGGCTGAAGCCGGGCTCGTGCGGGCTCAGGTGTCCGCCCGGTCCTCCTGCCACTGCGCGTAGTTCCATCGCAGGAACCGGTCGACCCCGCGCACGACGTGGGCGCTGCGGATCGAGGGGAAGACGTCGAAGGCGTGCTGGGTTCCCGGCAGCTCGGCGTAGGCCACCGGGTTGTGCGACACCTCGCGCAGGCGGCGTACGAAGTGACGCGCCTGCGTGACCGGGACGAGCGTGTCGTGGGCGCCGTGGAGCACGAAGAAGGGTGGCGCGCCGGCGTTCACCCTGAGGAGGGGAGAGGCTCGCTCGAAATCCTCGAGGTGGAGCCGGGGATCCTTCTGCAGCACCCGCGGCCCGAGAAAGCTGTCACGCATCTGGAGGGCCCGGCGCTCCCCGCTGGCTCCGGCGAAGTCGTAGACGCCGTAGTGCGGGACGGCCGCCTGGAGGGTTGTGTCGGCGTCCTCGAAGCCGGGCTGGTACTCCGGGTCGTTCGGGGTGAGCGCCGCGAGCGCGGTCAGGTGCCCGCCGGCGGAGCCACCGGTGATGGCGACGTACGACGGGTCCCCGCCGAACCGCTCGACGTTCTCGCGGATCCAGGCGATCGACCGCTTGACGTCCACGAGATGGGTGGGGAAGCGGTGTCGCGGGCTCAGCCGGTAGTTGATCGCCACGCAGACCCAGCCGCGGGCAGCCATGTGGAGCATCAGCGGGATGCCCTGCTGGTCCTTGTTGCCGATCGTCCAGCCGCCGCCGTGCACCTGGAGCAGCACCGGGGCTCCCGAGACCGGCGTGCCGGCAGGGCGGTACACGTCCAACAGCCCGCGACTGCTGCCCGTTCCGGCGTAGGTGATGTCCTTGAGGACCTCGACCTCGGGGTTCTGCACGCGGAACGGCATCGCGAGCTGCCGCCACGGGATGGCCATGTCGACGTCGGTGTGCACCTTGGTGAGGTCGTCGAGGTAGCCCTCGCCCAGAGCCTCGACCAGGGCGCGGTCGACGTCGTCCTTGGCCGCCTCGGCCTGACGGACCAGGTACGACAACCCTGCGACGCTCGCCACAGCCAGGGCCAGAGCCCTCTTGTCGGCGTGACCATCTCGGCGTCCCCGCGTTAGCTGAACGAGCGTGTCGGCGGTGGTGGCGGCCAGCAGGTGTGGGGCGAGCTCGCTGGTGAGCCAGCCGGCGAACATCGCCGGGATGCCCGGCCAGTTGCCCGGCACCGGGCGCAGGGCGTTCGTGGTCAGGGCGGCGGTGACGAGCTGGCGTCGCAGGAAGCTGTCCGACATGGCCCCAGCATAGGCAAAGTAGAACGTGTTATAGAAACGGCGTAGCATGACCGGTATGAACAGACTCAGCGGGCTCGACGCCAGCTTCTTGTACCTCGAGTCGTCGACCCAGCTCCTGCACGTCTGCGGGGTGGTCATGATCTCGCCGCAGACCATGCCCGAGCCCTACTCGTTCGAGTCGCTCAAGTCCGCCGTCCGGCGTCGGATCGGTGCCATGCCCGAGTTCCTCCGCACGCTGCACACCGTGCCGCTGCACCTCGACCACCCCGTCTGGGTGATCGACGAGGAGTTCGACATCGACCGCCACGTGCGCCGGCTCGCCGTGCCCTCGCCCGGTGGCGAGGAGGAGCTCGCCGAGATCGTGGGGCACCTCGCCGGGATCCCCCTCGACCGGTCGCGGCCGTTGTGGGAGATGTGGGTGATCGAGGGTCTCGCCAACGGGCAGATCGCGGTGTTCACGAAGATGCACCACGCCACGGTCGACGGGGTGTCGGGGGCGAACCTGGTCTCCAACCTCTGCAGCCTAGAGCCCGAAGCCCCGCCTGTGCCGTCGGAACCCCTGCAGCACGACCGTGTGCCGAGCGACCTCGAGCTTGCTGCGCGCGGTGCGCTGACGGCTGCCACGCGGCCCCTGGACTTCGCGAAGCTGCTCCTTCCCTCGGCGGGGATCGTGACCACCTGGGTGGGCCGGGCCCGCAGTGGCAAGGCGATGCCGGCTCCCTTCACCGCGCCCCGCACCTCCTTCAACGGCACCGTCACCGGGCACAGGTCCGCAGCCTTCGTCGACTTCGACCTCGACGAGGTGAAGCAGGTCAAGGCAGCCGCCGGTGCCACCGTCAACGACGTCGTGCTCGGTCTCGTCGGCGGAGCGCTGCGCCGCTACCTCGAGGAGCGCGAGGAGCTGCCCTCGAGCTCATTGGTCGCCATGGTGCCGGTGTCTGTTCACGGGAAGTCCCGCCGCGCGGGCAGCAACAAGGTCTCGGGGATGTTCACCAAGCTCTACACCGACATCGAGGACCCCCTCGAGCGGATCCGGGCGATCGCGGAGACCAACGCGGACGTCAAGGAGCACCACCACGCGATCGACGCGGACACCTTGCAGGACTGGGCGCAGTTCGCCGCGCCCCGGACCTTCGCCATGGCGGTGCGGGTCTACTCGAAGCTGCGGCTCGCCGAGCGCCATCCGGTCGTGCACAACCTGGTGGTCTCCAACGTGCCGGGTCCGCCGGTGCCCGTGTACTTCATGGGCGCCCGCATCGAGGCGCTCTACCCTCTCGGCCCGGTCTTCCACGGCGCTGGTCTCAACATCACGGTGATGTCGAACGACGGCCGGATGAACGTCGGCCTCCTCGCCTGTCGAGAGCTGGTCCCGGCCGTGTGGGACCTGGCTCGGCACATCCCCTCAGAGCTCGAGGCGACGCTCGAGGCGATGTCGGTCGCGAAGCCGCGCCGCAACCGACGCGCAGGCCTCGAGTAGCGCGGGCACGAACGACTCTGCCGCCAGGACGCACCCGGCGTGACCGGTGTCGGCCTCGTGCGTGGTCGCGCCCGGGATGCGCATCGCGAGGGCGCGCTGCCGCTCGGCGGGGATCACCCGGTCCTTCTTCATGACCACGACCGCTGTCGGCACGTCGATGCGGCGAAGCCAGGGTGTCGAGTGGTGCCGGCCCAGTGCGGCCAGGGCCTGGGCGACCGCCCACGGGCTCGTGCGGCGGAACTCCGCGAGTGCCCAGTCGTGGAGGTCCTCGGGGTCGTCGATGTCGAGCATGCGCGCTGCGCCCCGGGACGCAGCCATGGCGGTGCGGGAGCGCGAGAGCCCACGAAGGGCCCCCATCGACAGCGCCATGGACTGGAAGAACAGCATTTCGCTGGGGGAGTTGCGGAACCGGTCGGTGGTTGCTCCCAAGACCAGACCGGAGACGAGGTGAGGATGCTGGCGCCACGTGCGCTGGGCGATGACCGACCCCATCGAGTAGCCCGCGACGACGACGTCCTCGAGGCCGAGGGTCTCGATGAGTGCGGCGACGTCGTCGGCGCAGTCGTAGAGAGAGAACTCCTCCGACATGATCCCTTGGCCGTGCCAGCGCTGGTCAAGGGTCACGACGCGGTAGCGCTCGGCGAGCTCAGGGATGGCCGGGAACCAGGTGAGCAGGCCGGTGCACCCCACCGCGTGGAGCAGCAGGAGCGTGGGAGCGCCGGGAGGCCCGGGGGTGTCGGTGACGTACGTGGAGCCGCGGTCGGGGAGGTCGAGGACCCGGCCCTCGGGAAGGGCGGTCGAGGGGAGCGGAACTGCTCTGCGGACGTAGGACCGGCGCATGGCCCGGGTGGTCACGAAGTCCCTCCTGAGGGTTGCGGCGAGGTCGCTTCCCGCTAGACTAGAACAAGTTCCAGTTTTAGCCTATCGCTCCTTCCCGTCCCGAGAGGTGCCCCCGTGGACTTCACGCCCACCGAGACCCAGGCAGCGGTCCGCGACGTCGTCTCCGACGTACTCGATCGTGACACGGCCGGGTGGAAGGCGCTCGCGGATGCCAACCTTCTCGGCGTGGCGGTCCCGCAGGAGTACGGCGGCGAGGGCCTGGGCCTGCTCGAGGTCGGGACGATGCTCCACGAGGCCGGACGCCGCGCTGCGAGCCTGCCGCTCCTGGAGACGCTCGCCTGTGCGGTGCCCACCCTGACGCGCTGGGGCGACGAGGGACAGCGGCGACACGTGCTGCACCGGGTCGTGACCGGTGACTGCGTGCTGACCGTCGCCCTGAACGAGCCCGGCACGGCGATGCCGCTCGAGCCCCGGACCACACTGCGCCGTGACGGCGACCGGCTCCTGCTCGCGGGCCGCAAGGTCGGGGTGAGCCATCTCGAGACGGCCGAGCTCGTGCTCGTCCCCGCCACCGGCGAGACCGGGGGAGCAGTCGTCGTACTGCTCGACCCGGCGCGCAGCGGCGTCGCCGTCCTGCCCGGCGATGCGTCGCGGGGCGAGGGAGTGGAGGCGACCCTGGTCCTCGACGACGTCGAGGTCACCGAGGCCGACGTGCTCGGCGGCGACGCGGCGGTGACCCTGCGCCGGCACTCGGTCGCCGGGCTCTGTCTCTTCGGCGACGGAGTGGTGGCGGGAGCCCGTGACCTCACGGCGGACCACGTCAAGGAACGCCGCCAGTTCGGACGTGCGCTGGCGGAGTTCCAGGCCGTCTCGGCGCAGATGGCCGATGTCTACATCGCCTCGCGCACGATCGGGCTCGCAGCCACCTCGGCGGCCTGGCGTCTGGCGGCGGCCGAGGACCTGGGGCTGGATCCCGACGACGACCTCGCGGTGGCGGCGTACTGGTTCACCGCCGAGGGGCCGAAGGCGCTGCACACCTGTCACCACCTGCACGGCGGCATGGGTGTCGACGTGACCTACCCGCTGCACGCTCACTTCTCATGGGTCAAGGACATCTCGCGGTCGCTCGGCGGCACCCATCAGACCCTCGACGCCGTCGCCGCCGGCGGCCTGGGAAGGAGCTGAGATGCAGCTGGAGCTGACCGCGGAGCAGCAGGCACTACGCGAGGAGCTGCGGTCCTACTTCGAGGGCCTGATGACGCCCGAGGAGCGCGACCTGCTGCTCGTCGAGCGCCACGGCGAGGTCTATCGCGACGTCGTGAAGCGGATGGGCCGCGACGGCTGGATGGGCGTGGGCTGGCCCGAAGAGTACGGCGGCCGAGGGTTCGGCGAGATAGAGCAGCAGATCTTCGCGAACGAGGCCTCACGCGCCGACATCCCCCTGCCGTCGGTGACGCTGCAGACCGTGGGGCCGACGCTCCAGGTCCACGGCACCCAGAAGCAGAAGGACATGTTCCTGCCCCGGATCCTCTCCGGGGACGTCCACTTCGCGATCGGCTACTCCGAGCCCGACGCAGGCACCGACCTGGCGTCCCTGCGCACCTCGGCCCGGCGCGAGGGCGACCACTACGTCGTCAACGGTCAGAAGCTGTGGACCACGGGCGGTCACGACGCCGACTACGTGTGGCTGGCGGTGCGCACCGACCCCGACGCCCCGAAGCACAAGGGCATCTCGGTGCTGATCGTCGACACCACCGACCCCGGCTACTCCTGGACTCCGATCATCACCTGCGACGGAGCCCACCACGTGAACGCCACCTACTTCAACGACGTCAGGGTGCCGGTCGACATGCTCGTCGGCGAGGAGAACCAGGGCTGGAAGCTGATCACGACCCAGCTCAACCACGAGCGCGTCATGCTCGGCCCGGCCGGCCGGATCCAGGGCCTGCGTGACCAGGTCAGGGCGTGGTGCGAGACGCATGAGGCTCCCGACGGCGGTCTGGTGGTGCACCAGCCCGACGTGAAGCAGGTGCTCGCCGAAGCAGCCGCGGTCATCAGGGTGAACGAGCTGTTGAACTACCAGGTCGCGGCGGCCGGTGCAGCCGGGCCGGTGAGCGTCGCGGACGCCTCCGCCGGCAAGATCTTCTCCTCCGACCGGATCCAGCACCTCGGTCGGCTCCTCGGCGAGGTCGTCAGCAGGTACGGCGACCCGGCCGAGCCGGAGACGGCGAGACTCATGCGATGGCTGGACAGCCACGCCAAACGGAACCTCGTG
>Ga0208537_1000052_pt1 | contig 18275 bp, 17 predicted proteins | sample MayberrySE_TuleA_FD_185672 | JGI IMG/M metagenome (GOLD analysis project Ga0208537, IMG submission 185672) | Natural and restored wetland microbial communities from the San Francisco Bay, California, USA, that impact long-term carbon... | ecosystem: Environmental > Terrestrial > Soil > Wetlands ...
CGCATGCTCGACGCCCAGCTCGACGAGGTGCTCCCAGGCAAACTCGAGGTAGGTCAAGAAGCTGGAGAGCCAGCCCTCCTCCTCAGGCATCGCCGGGACGAGGCGGGTACCTGGTGGGTGAAACGCCCATCGAACCTCCTCCCTAGGCCTGACTCTGGCACGTAGCGCTGAGGAGGCACAAGCGATCGAGGGTTCAGGAGGGGCGTTTGCTCACGCTGTCGCGAACCGGCCGAGCACCTGCGCGGCGCGGATTCCGCGCAGATGCGCGGCGAAAATCCGCTGGTAGCCGAGCTCCTCACGGGTCCTGGCGCGCGGCAGCCCGTCGAGCCGGACTGCCGACCAGTCGACGTCGGGCACCAGCGACTCGGCGCGTCGTGCCATCACGTCCGCCGTGCCGGAGCCGTCACCGAACTGCTCCTTGCGTCTCCAGAGGACCTCGTCCGGCAGCCAGCCATCGAACGACTCCCGGAGCAGCGCCTTCTCCTGGCCGTCCTCGCCGAGGAGCTTCCACGCGACCGGGATCCGCTGGGCTACCGCGAGCATCTCACGCGACAGGAACGGCACGCGGGCCTCGAGACCGTGCGCCATGGTGACCCGGTCGCAGCGCTGCAGGTTCAGGTGGTGCAGTGCCTCGACGCCTTCGACCAAGGCATGCCGCAGATCCCCCTCGTCGAGCTCGCGCAGGTGGTGATACCCGGCGAAGAGCTCGTCGGCACCCTCGCCGGTGAGCACGACCTTCACGTGTCGGGCGGCGAGCTCGGCCAGCAGGTAGTTCGGGACGGCGCTCCGGATCAGCGACGCGTCGTAGGACTCCGTGACCGTGACGACCTCCGGAAGCACGTCGACCACCTCGTCGTCGGTGTACACCCGCTCGTGGTGCTCGAGGCCGAGGTGGTCCGCGACCATCCGCGCCGCAGCCAGGTCGGTGCTTCCGTGCGTGCCGGCCGCGAAGGACCGGACGACGGTGCCGGGGGCGGCCTCCCGGGCCATGATGGCCGCGACGATGCTGGAGTCCAGGCCGCCGGAGAGGAAGACGCCGACGGGTACGTCGGCCATCAACCGCTCCCGGACCGCAGTCACGAGCGTCTCGCGGACGGCCGCCCTCGCAGCATCCCGGGTCTGGTAAGCGGGGCCCACCGGCCGGTCCACGCCGAGGGGAGCTGTGCGCAGGTCGACGTACGACACCAGGCCTGTTCGCGGGGTCCAGAAATGGCCGGGCGGGAACTCCTCCACGTCGGCCCGGACGTCCTCGTCGAACGCGGCCATCTCGGAGGCGGCAAGGACGCGGCCGTCATGGCGTGCCCAGTAGAGCGGCTTCACTCCCAGCGGGTCACGTGCAAGCAGGACACCGCCGTCCACGTCGGCTACGCAGAACGCCCACATCCCTCGCATGTCGTGGATGCCGTCGGTGCCACGGTCGCCGAGCACATGGAGCACGATCTCGGAGTCGGAGCCGGTCCGGAACGGACCCGGAAGGCGTCGGCGCAGCTCGGCGTGGTTGTAGATCTCACCGTTCGCGACCACCCACCGGCGGCCGTCCCTGTCGGCCAGGGGCTGTTCGCCACCGTCGAGGTCGACGATCGAGAGCCGGGTGTGCCCAAGCCAGCTCCGTGCCACCCTCCGGCTGCCGTGCCCGTCCGGCCCCCTGTGGTGCAGACGGGCGAGCATCTCTTCGCCGATCCGGGCCCCCGCCCGGAGTCGATGTTCGTCGGGATCGTTGGTGAGGTCGGTGACTGCGGCGACTCCGCACATGACTGACTGCCTGCCAGATCGGAAGAGGTACCCGCCAAGGGTAGCCGGGGCACCCAGGGCCAGGCGCCCGCGTGGTGCCGGGACGAGAAGTGGAAGGGCACGAACGCCCTTCCACTCTCAACGTATACGGCAGTAGGGGGCTTGCGGCAAGGCCCCTGTCCTCCCGCACAATCGACGGCCGATGTCGGATTCCGTAGAGGAAGTACGGGGGAGTGGCGGTTTATGGACGTGGACGTGGTCGTTGTGGGCGCTGGGCCGACCGGTCTCATGCTCGCGGGTGAGCTCGGACAGGCGGGGACGCGAACGCTGCTGCTGGAGCGGCGGCCGGAGCCGTCCGAGATGGCGAAGGCAGGTGGTCTCGCGGGTCAGATCCTGCAGGTGCTGCACTACCGAGGCGAGCTGGAGCGATTCCGCGAGGCGAGCATCAGTGCGACCGGCCGTCGGGACGGACCGCGCAATCCCGAGCCGGCTCCGCGTTTCCCGTTCGGTGGGCTGCATCTGGACTTCACCCAGCTCGAGGATTCTCCGATGCGGGCGATGCTGCTGCCCCAGCCAAGGCTCGAAGCCGTCCTCGCCGTACGCGCGGTCGAGCGTGGTGCCGACGTACGCCGTGGACACGAGGTTGTCGGCCTGCGCCAGGACGACGACGCGGTGACCGTCGAGGTGCGTGGCCCGGACGGGGCGTATGCGGTGGCCGCGCGGTTCCTGGTGGGCTGCGACGGCGGCCGCAGCCGGGTCCGCGACCTGGCCGGTATCCCGTTCCCGGGCACCTCCTTTCCTGAGATCGAGCGGCTGGCCTCGGTCACCGTGCCCGACTCGGTGACCGTGCTCGACGACGGAGGTCTCGACGTCCCCGGAGTCGGCAAGATCCCGTTCGGCTACACCGCGACCGAACGTGGCGTGTTCGCGTGCTCGGGCATGGGCGGCACCATGGGCGTCTACACCGCCGAGGTGGAGGCGACCGAGTACGACGACGACGTGCCCATGACCGTCGCGGAGCTCAGCGCGAGTGTGAGCCGCGTGCTCGGCATCGACCTACCGCTGGGAGACCCTCTCCGCATGACGCGGTTCGGCTACTCGGCGAAGCAAGCAGACACGTACCGCGACGGCCGCGTCTTTCTGGCCGGTGATGCGGCGCACCTGTTCCCCGCGGGCGGAGTCGCGGTCAACGCGGGCATGCTCGACGCAGCCAACCTTGCGTGGAAGCTCGCCGGCAGTGTCCAGGGCTGGGCGCCGCACGGGCTGCTCGACACGTACTCCGATGAACGCCGCGCCGCCGCCGAGCGCACTCTGCTCCACACGCGTGCTCAGGTGGCGCTGCGCCGCGGATACGGTCCGGGCGGCGACGCCCTGCGGGCGCTCTTCCTCGAGCTGGCCGCCGATGAGCAGCCGCTGCGCCGCCTCGGTGCGCTCATGGCCGGCACCGATGTGGGGTCTCCGATGTCAGACACGCATCCGCTCGTCGGCACCGTCGCGACCGACCACGCCCTGCACGTCGACCACGAGGACCCTCGGTCCGCCGGGCTGCTGCGCAAGGGCCGCCCGGTGCTCCTCGACCTCGCTGACCATGCGGACCTGCGGGAGCTTGCCCGCCAGTGGGATGACCGCGTCGACGTTGTCAGCGCGACGATCGACGAGCTCCCCGCCGACGCACTCCTGATCCTGCCGGACGCTCGCATCGCTTGGGCGGCCACGGTCGGCGAACCCGGCGAGACCGCGTTGCCCGCATTGCGGGAAGCACTGACCACGTGGTTCGGCGCCACGTCGACCTAGGTGGGCAACCTGTCGAACCGCCTCGGCTATCGGGGTCGTGCGCGTCAGTGACCGGTCGATCGCGGAGGCCAGCACGTCGCCGGCCAGGTCGTACCGGCGCTCCGGCAGGGAGACCGACGGCTGCTTTGCCGAGCGGCGGTAGAGCTTCGCCGGCCGACCGGCTCCCGGACCGGTCCGGCCGGAGAGCCTCCGGAACTCAACGTCGAGGAGGCCTTACTCCACCAGCCGGTCGAGGTGGAACTTGGCGGAGTGCAGGGGGAAGGTCAACGGCCGTCGCTGCCTGCTCACGGCTGACAGCCTCGGGCTGGGCCGCGACGTAGAGGTACAACGACCGGCGGGCCGGCTCCACCAGCGCACCGATGCCTGCCACCTGCTCGGTCAGGTTGCCTGTCACGCCGGCCCCTTTCTAAGAGAGAAATCTATTGACGAAATGGCCACCAGAGTTCTAACGTCAAAACCATACCTCTATAGAACGCTTCAGGAGGCCACCATGGCTCACCCCCACTTCTCCCGCTTGTCGGCGACGTCCGGGGCGTCCGGAGTCGTCGAGATCCTCGCCGGTGTCCTCGTCGCCGTGCGGCCGGCCATCGGCGGCTACGTGGTCGCCGCCTGGCTGTTCGGCATCATCGTCAATCTCGTCACCATGGGGGAGTACCTCGACATCGCCCTGCGCGACGTCGGCCTGATGGCCGGCGCCTTGGTCCTTGCCCGGCTGGCCGCGTCCCCGGCCTCGCGCGCCGCTACTCCTGCCCAGGACGCACGGTGACCGCCCGGACCGACGTCGCACCCGGCCGCCCGGCGGAGTCCACCGTCCTCTCCTGGCGTCCCCGCGTCGTTCACGAAGCCGCGCCGGTGGACCTCGACGCGGCCGAGCGGGCGGCGAAGGATCTCCTGGTCTCGCTCGGCCAGCCCGTCGATGCCGTGCACATGGCCGAGACGCCGAGGCGGATGGCCCACGCCCTCGCTGAGATGCTCACCGCCGGGGAGTTCGACTTCACCACCTTTCCGAACGACGAGGGGTACGACGAGCTGGTCCTCGTCGAGAACCTCCCGGTGCGCTCGTTGTGCGAGCACCACATGCTCCCCTTCGTCGGAGTAGCCCACATCGGCTACCTACCGGCGGAGCGGGTCCTGGGTCTGTCGAAGTTCGCCCGCGTGGTGGAGTTCTTCAGTCGCCGGGCGCAGACCCAGGAACGACTGACCAAGCAGATAGCCGAGCACCTCCAGGACCAGCTCGCGCCCCGCGGCGTCGGTGTCGTGATCGTGGCCGAGCACACCTGCATGAGCCTGCGTGGCGTCCGCGCGGCCGGTACTCGGACGGTGACCTCGGCGCTGTACGGCGCCCTGCGCGAGAACCCCTCGTCACGGGCTGAGTTCCTCTCGCTGACGGCGGAGAGAAGGAGGCGTGATGGCTGAGGTCGGCACATTCGTCATCGTCGGCGGTGGACTGGCCGCCGGGAAGGCCGCCGAGGCGCTGAGAGACAGCGGCTTCGAGGGCCGCGTGGTCCTGATCGGTCAGGAGCACCACCCTCCCTACGAGCGGCCGCCCTTGTCGAAGGGCTACCTCATGGGGGACCAGGAGCTGACGAGTGCCTTCGTCCACCGGCCGGAGTGGTACGACGAGCAGGACATCGAACTGCGGCTCGGGAGTCGTGTGGCAGACATCGACGTAGACGGCCACACCGCCAGGGTGGCTGGTCAGGAGCTCGGCTACGAACGCCTGCTCCTCGCGACCGGGTCGAGCGTTCGGCACCTCCCGACGGCCGACGAGAGCGGGGCACCGGTGAGCTATCTCCGCACGATCGAGGACAGCGACCGCATCAAGGCCTCGCTCCTGCCCGGTCGCCGCGTCGCCGTGGTCGGCGGCGGCTGGATCGGCCTCGAGGTGGCAGCAGCGGCGCGCACGGCAGGGTGCGAGGTGGTGGTTGTCGAGGCGCTGGAGATGCCCCTGGTGCGAGTCCTCGGTCCGGAGGTGGCGCAGGCGTTCAGGTCCTTGCACGAGTCGCACGGCGTGGAGGTCCGCACGAACGTATCGGTCTCCTCGGTCGAGAGCGGCACGGCGTCGGCCGTCGTACACCTGGACGACGGGGCGTCGCTCGAGGCCGACCTGCTCGTCGTGGGAATCGGCGTGACCCCCAACACCGGGCCGGCCCGAGCGGCCGGACTCAAGACGGACAACGGGATCGTCGTCGACGAGTGGCTACGCGCCTCCCATCCGGACGTCTTCGCCGCCGGGGACGTCGCCAACGCCTACCACCCCAGGCTCGGGCGGCACGTGCGGGTCGAGCACTGGGACAACGCCATCGAGCAGGGCCGCACCGCGGCTCGCAACATGCTGGGCGCAGGGCAGCCCTACGAACGGCTGCCCTACTTCTTCACCGACCAGTACGAGCTCGGCATGGAGTACGTCGGCAGCGTCGGGCCGGAGGGGTACGACGAGGTGGTCCTCCGCGGCGACGTACCGGGAGGGGTCTTCACCGCGTTCTGGCTGAAGGGCGGAAGCGTTCTCGCCGGCATGCACGCGAACGACTGGGACGCGACAGACGCGATCCGGCGGGTCGTCACCACAGGCCACGTGGATCTCTCGGCGTTGCGCGATCCCGCCGTGCCCCTCGACCAGCTCACGGACTGAAAGGAGCTCCTGTCATGTCGAAGGCATGGATCGTCGGTGGCGCCGTCCTAGGGCTCATCATGCTCCTGCTCGTCCTCAGCGGGGGCGGGGGCGGCTCCGGCAGCGTCGGCGGCTACTGACCGGCAGAACTGGCAGGCGCGGCGATGGACCGGACGGACCGGGCACTCTCGGCCTGGTCGCAACGGGAGTCATTCGGCTCGGCTAGGCAGACGTTCGCCTCACAGCTGCTTCCGGACGCCGGGCTCGAGGGCGACGTCGGCGAGCTGCTCCGCCTCGTTGTCGCGTACGGCGGATGCCGCGTCGCCCCTCCGCCACAGCGGGATCACATCGCGCTTGTCGGTGCCTTCGAGCTCGAACGCCAGGGCGGCGTAGAGGCTCACCGCGGCCAGTACGACACCGGTCCATCCGGCGAGGGTCATCCAGACGGGCACGCCGGTGATCTCCGCGACGCCGGTGACGACGAACCGCAGCGCGCTGAGTGACATCACCGTCGCAGCAACCACTTTCTGGCGTCCCGCGGCAGCGGGGACGAGCATGGCCACCCCTGCGGAGACCAGCACCATCCCGAGTCCGGGGCTGGTAGCGCCGGGGGGTGAGGTGAGTGTCGCCAAGCCGACCGTGGCCCACGTGCCGGCGAGGATGCCCATGCCGGTACCTGCAACGGGGTCCCGGGCGAGGAACCCGAACACGGACGCAATGAGCTGGACCGGCACGGTCAGCCCGAGTGCCGCGAGTGCCACGGTGCTGCCCTGGCTCTGTGGAACCCAGCCCAGCTGCACGGAGCTGAACGAGAGCGTCGCCACGAACAGCCCCAGGAAGCCCAGCGGCAGCGGGCTCCCGATCGGCCGCAGGACGACCCGTGCGGCCCCGAGGTCGGTCACGCGGTGACCATGATCTGGGCGGCGTTGACCTTCAGCGATGCGTTGGCCCAGCGGAGCTGGCGCAGCGTCTGAGGATGGCAGCGCTTGGTCAGGGCCAGCAGCTCCTTGTCCTTGAGCGCCTGTGCGGTCTGGGCGAGGATCTCCCAGTCCAGGGAGACCCCGGCTGCCTTGCGATGGATCTCGCGCAGGTCCCGGAGCAGCAGCACCGCTGGGTCATGGTGCCTGCCGAGCAGTTCGGCTCCCTTCTGCCGGACTCGAGCGACGAGCTTGGTGTCGTCCTCCGGCTCCGGATCGAGATCAAGGCCGTAGTCCTCGCCGATGCGGGCGAGCTCGCGCACGTGCTCTTGCGACCAGCGGGCGAGGTCGCGGCCGAGGTAGAAGATCTCGTGGTCCACCTTGTGCCGGTCCGAGGCCTGCAGCAGCTCTCCGGCGAGGTCGTTCTCGGAGCGGTGGAGCTCCTCGAGCGCCATAGGGACCTTGTTCGTCATCGTGCACCTCCCGCGCGGGTGCCGGCCATCTCCTCGGTGGCCAGTGCCTGCTCACCGCCTGTGGTGGTGACCGGTAGTTCGCCCATGGGTTTCGACCCGGTGGTCGTGGGGGCTGCGGACGGTGTCCCGTCACCGGCGCGGACCCGTTCCACGATGGCGGCAGCGCTCTTGAACAGCGGTTGCTTGGAGGCAGGGTCCCAGTCGGTGATGGTCAGCTCGTTGGCCGCCCGGCCCGCCTCTCCTTCGGGCGCATGACCGCCGGGAGTGTCCCAGTAGCCGTAATGGAAGGGCAGGAACACCACCCCGGGCCGGATACCGCTGACGCGGCATCGCGCCTCCACCCGCCCGCGGGGCGTTGTGATGCGCAACAGGTCGCCTTCGTTCCAGCCGTGTTGCTTGGCGTCGTACTCCGACACCTCGACCCACACCTCGGGGGCTGCCTGCTGCAGCTGCGGGGTGCGGCCGGTCTTGGTGCGGGTGTGGAAGTGGTACAGGGTGCGTCCCGTGGTGAGCACGAACGGGAAGGCGTCGCTCGGCTCCTCGTGCGGTGGAAGGAACTCGGCGGCCTTGATCACGGCCTTGCCCGACGGGTTCATCGACTTGTACTCGTCCGGTTCGAGTGGCGCACCGGTGACCATGTCGCGGCCGTAGCTCTCGCAGTACGACGGGTCGCTCCAGAACTCGCCGTCTACGTAGATGTGCTCGGTGCCGTCGGGATGCTCGTCGTTGACGGGCCACTGGATGCCGCTGCCACCACGCAGCTTCTCGTAGCTCAGGCCGGTGTAGTCGCAGGGGCGTCCGGCGCTGCACTCCTTCCAAGCCTCGAAGGCGCCCTCGGGGCCGGTCCACTTCACCAGGGGCTGCCCGTCCTTGTCCTTCAGGCCCAGCCGGCGTGCGTAGTCGATGAAGATGTCCAGGTCGGGCCGCGCCTCGCCGGGTGGGTCGACCGCCTTCTCGGACAGGTGGACGGTGCGGTCGACGTTGGTGAACGTGCCGCTCTTCTCGCCCCAGGTCGCGGCAGGGAGTACGACGTCGGCCAGCTGCGCGGTCTCGGAGAGGAAGATGTCCTGGACCACGAGGAACAACCGGTCCTGGGAGAGGACCTCCCGGATCCGCGCCAGCTCCGGTAGCGAGACCGCCGGGTTCGTACCGTTGACGTAGAGGAAGCGGATCGAGCCGTCCTCGACGTACCGCATCATCTGCATCAGATGGGTTGGCGCGCTGTAGTGCGGGATCTGCATCGGGTCGATGTTCCAGACCTTCGCGAGGTCCTCGACGTGGCTGTCGTTGGACCAGTTGCGGAACGCCGGCAGGTCACCGTCCGCGCCGCACTCCCGCGTGTTCTGCGCCGTGGGTTGGCCGTTCATCTGCAAGATCCCGCAGCCCGGCTTCCCGATCATGCCGCGGATGATGTTGATGTTGTTCACCTGCACCGAGGCCGCGGTGGCCTGGTGGGACTGGTAGAAGCCCTGCAGCACCGTGGACAGCAGCCGCTCCGCGTGACCCAGGATGCCTGCGGCCTCGCGGATGTCCTCGACGGGGACGTCACAGACCTCGGCCGCCCGGTCGGGCGGGTAGGCGGCGAGCTGCTTCGTCAGCTCGTCGAAGCCGACGGTGTGCTGCTCGACGTAGTCGTGGTCGACCCAGTCGTTGGCGACGATCTCGTGGAGCAACGCGTTCATCAGCATCACGTTCGTGCCCGGCTTCGGCGCCAGATGCACGGTGGCCTCTCGGGCGACAGGAGTCTCGCGTGGGTCGACGCAGATGATCTTCGGCGGGTTGGGGCCCGCGAGACGGTCAAGGATGCGCGTCCACAGCACGGTCTGGGTCTCGGCCATGTTGTGCCCGTACAACGCGATGACGTCGGCGTGGTCGATGTCTGTGTAGGAGCCGGGTTGGCCGTCGCAGGCGAAGGACTCCTTCAGCGCGGCTGCCGCGGTCGCCGTACACAACCGTGTGTTGCCGTCCATGTGGTTAGTGCCGATGCCCCCGTGCCCGATCAGCGCGAGGGTGTAGTACTCCTCCAGGAAAAGCTGCCCGGTGGTGTAGAAACCGATCGAGCTCGGTCCCCGTTCGTCCAGCAGCTCCTTGGTGCGACCGGCGACGGCGTCCATCGCGGTGTCCCAGTCGGTCTCCACCAGCCGACCGTCGCGGCGGATCAGCGGCTTGGTGAGCCGGTCGGGGGAGTTGTTCGCCTGCCAGCCGAACAGGTCCTTCGGCCCCAGGCGGCCGTGGTTGACCCGGTCCACCGCCCGCCCGCGGACCCCTACGATGCGGCCGTCCTTCACCGCGATGTCGAGGCCGTCGCCGTTGGAGTGCAGGATCGTCGCCGACTGGACCCACCGGTCCACGTCGGTCTCGCTCACTCCCTCGGTCAGGTGCGTGTCGACCCGGGTCGGCCAGTGCTCACCCGGCCCGTACGGCGTACGCGTTCCCCACGGTGCTGCGATCCGGTCAATGGTGGCCATGGTGGGCGGGTACCCGGGAGTCTAGTTGCGCAAACGCAATCATTACCGAGCTCGTGGCATGGTTCGGGGACTAGCTGGGGACACTGCGAGGCGTGAACCGAGAAGTCGTGGATCCACCCCAGGACGAGGTCGTACCCGCCGGGCAGACCGATGCCGTCGTCGACGCCACCCGCGTCGTGGGGGCCCTCATCGCGGAGTCGCTCGCGAGCGTCGAGCCTCCGGTCACGGTGTCCCAGTGGCGCGTCCTCGTGCTCGCCTCCGAGGGGTCGTGCAACGTCTCCGCTGTCGCGGACGACCTCGGGGTGCACCCGTCGAACGCGACCCGGATCTGCGACAGGTTGGTCAGCGCCGGCTTCCTCTCCCGCCAGAAGGACGCCGTCGACCGGCGTCACGTCAGGCTTACGCTGACCGCGGAGGGCGCGGATCTGTTCGAGTCTGCGATGAGCTACCGACGCGACCGTGTCGAGCATGCGATGGCCCACATCGACCCTGAGAAGCGGGCTGTCGTCGCAGAGGGTGTCGTCGAGTTCGCGGCGGCCCTTGATGCCGTCCGGCGCCACGCTTCCCAGTAGCCGAGATTATCCGGGGCCCTACCGGGTATGTGCGCTGCAGCAAACAATCGGGTCGGAGGAGCGCGATGTTCTGGGGTGCCGCAGGCATGGCGATCGTGGCGACGGTCCTTGTCGCCGCGATCTACGTGCTCGGCCGCTTCACCGCGGTGGCGGCTGACCCCCTAGTGTCGCTGCCGTTCCAGTCCGGCTGGCAGCCGGAGGAGCACGCACTGTCGAGATACCACGTGCGGTGGTACCTCGCCACGCTTCTGTTCTTGGCCTTCGACGTCGAGATGCTGTTCATGTACCCGTGGGCGGTGGTCGTCGCGGAGCTCGGTGCGAAGGCCGTCGTCGAGATGTTCTTGTTTCTCGCTGCGCTCTTCGTCGCCGTCGCGTGGGCCTGGCGCGAAGGAGCGCTCCGATGGGTCTGAGGGAATCGCTGGCGAGGTACGCCGTACGCAGTGCCCACGTGCTCGTCGCGGAGGCCCCGGGCGCCAACTGGCACACGCGCGTGACCGTGGAGAGGCATGTTCTCGCACGGGGATGGAGACTTGCCTCCTCCCCGGCAGACGCAGACGTGTTGGCGGTGTGCGGTGTCCCCGGCACGGAGCTCGCCGGCGCGCTCGACCTCGTCTGGGACCAGCTACCCGGTCCCCGCTCACGTGTACGGGTCGACGGCCCGGACACAGCCGCCACGGCGCTGGAGCAGGCGGAGCGCGACCTGCTCGATGAATCCGCTCAGCGGGACGACAGCCGGAGCCGGCCCACCACGCCTGACATGGACCACGGCGGCGACGGTGACGGCGACATGGACCACGGCGACATGGACCACGGCGACATGGACCACGGCGACATGGACATGGCGCCGGGTGGCATCCCCCTCGCCGGAGGCGGCCAGGACCGCGACGGTCTGGAGATGGACGTGCTGCATCTCCGCCTCGGGCCCGTGCTGCCGTACTGGCCGGCTGGTCTCGTGCTTCGTTGCTCCCTCCAGGGCGACGTCATCGTCGAGGCCGAGGCGCACGTCGTGGACGCGGACCCCCACGCCCCTCACCATGGCCACGCGGCAGGACCCATAGGCAACGACGACCACGACAGTGCGGCGATCTTTGCGGCCCGTCGGTGTGACAACGCAGCGAACCTGCTGGCGCTCGCAGGATGGGAGGAGGCAGCCACGCGGGCACGCAGCCTCCGCGACCGGCTCGTCGACGGCGCCGACGCAGGTGTGGCTGCCGCCTCGGTGGCGGAGCTGAGCCGCAGGGTGGCTCGGTCTCGGCTGCTCCGCTGGTCGCTGCGCCGTTTGCGCCCACTTTGCGAGGCGGACCTCGAGGCACACGGTCTGCCCAGCCATCTCCTCGGGGACCCCCGGGACCGACTGCTGGCGATCCTGGACCGTGCTCGCGGTGCACTTCACGGGTCGGTCGACACCTCAGCCGCACGCCGCGAAGGCGTGACGCCGGGCGTCCTGCCGCACCTTGTGACCGGCCTGGACCTCGCCACAGCGCGCCTTGTCGTGGCGAGCCTCGACCTGGAGCCGCTCGGCACGAGCCAGGAGCCGGCCCATGCCTGACTCGACGGTCACCGCCATCTCCCCGGTGTGGGCACTCGCCGGGGCGACGGCCCTCGGCCTGCTCGTCGTCCTCGCCGCCGTCCTCGACGGCCTGCTCGGTGCCCGTGCCACGGGGGCTGCCGGCTCTACGGGGCTGCGCCGGCCGCTCGCGGAGGCGACGCGACTCCTCCGCCAGCGTCGCCGCACCACCGTGGCCGCGGACCGCCTGCTGTGGCGCGTCGGTGGGGCGGGCCTCGTGGTCGTCGCGCTGATGATGGTGACCGTCGTGCCGCTGGGAGAGTGGACGCTCCTCGACCTCGATGTCGGGGTGATGTGGTTCAACGCCATGGACGTCATCGTCTGGGCCCTCGTCTGGCTCACCGGATGGGGCGCCAACTCGGCGAACTCCCTCGTCGGGGGCTACCGGTTCCTCGCGCACGGTCTCGGCTACGAGCTGCCGCTCATGTTCGCGCTCGTCGCACCGGCGGTCGCCGCGTCGAGCCTGAACGTCGGCGACGTGGCGGCCGCGCAGAACCGGGTGTGGTTCGTCGCCTGGATGCCGGTCGCGTTCGCGGTCTACTGCCTCGGCGTCGTGGCCTTCTCGGTGTGGGGGCCGTTCTCGCCGGCGCTCGGCGGGGACATCGCCGGGGGAGTTCGAGCCGAGCTGTCCGGGGTCGACCGGCTCTTGTTCGACGGAGGCCGGTACGCCTTGCTCGCGGCGGGAGCGGCGTTCGCCGTACCCATGTTCCTCGGGGGTGGCTCCGGTCCGCTGCTGCCGTCGGAGGTCTGGGTCGTTCTCAAGACCGCGTCGCTGCTAGGCGTGTTCGTGTGGCTGCGTCGGAAGCTGCCTGCCGTCCGCCCCGACGTGTTCATGGAGCTCGGGTGGATGGTGTTGCTGCCCGCCGTCCTCCTGCAGGACCTGGTCGTCGCAGTCGTCGTGGTCTGGAGGGGCTGAGCCGTGGTGGTCGACGTCGCGTTCTGGGTGCTGTCCGTGCTGGCCGTCCTGGGGGGTGCCGCGGTGTTCTACGTCGACTCGATGGCGCGTGCGACGTACGCCCTGGCTCTGTCGTTCATCGCCGTCGGCCTCGTCGCGCTGCTGCTGCAGCAGAACTACGTCGGCGTCGTGACGATCCTGATGATGGTGATGGAGATGGCTGTGATGGCCGTCTACATGGTCATGTTCATGGGGATGAACCCGGCCCTCATGCCGATGAGCATGGTCCACGGCAAGCGGATGGCCATGGCCGCGGCCGGTGGAGTCTTCGCGTTGCTCGCATCTGGGATCCTCCTCGTCGACTGGCCCTCGCGCCGCGGTGCGCCGGCGGGTGACGTGACCATGGCGCTCGGCGAGGAGCTGATGGGGCCGAAGATGCTCGCGATGGCGGTGGTGAGCCCCGTGATGGTCGCCACCATCGTGGCCGGCGTGGTGCTGGCCGCGCACCGGACGAGGTACGACCGCATGGGCGACGACCTGCGGCGCCGGCCCGCGGACGACCCGCAGCCGGGGGGTGTCGGACGGTGAGCCTCGAAACCGTGCTTCTGGTCGCTGCCGCGATCTTCTGCGTCGGCCTCTACGGCGCCATCTCCCAGCAGGTCGTTGTCATGGTGATGATGGGCCTCGAGCTCATGATCAACGCCGTGATTCTCGCGGCGGCGGGCTTCTGGTGGTTCCTCGCGCCCGAGCCGACCGGGCAGGTGCTCCTCCTGGTCATCATCGCGGCGATGACCGTGGAGATGGCCATGGGCTTCGCGGTGGCGACGCTGCTGCATCGCGAGCGTGAGGCCGACATGACCGACATGGCGACGGACCTGTCCGGATGAGCGGTCCCAACGGCGATATCGCGCTCTGGCTGCTGGTGCTCCTGCCAGCGGCCGTCGGCGGCGTGCTCGCAGTGTCGAGGCGCGCCGGCCCGGTTGCCGCGCCGGTGTCGCTCGGCACGGCGTCGGTGACCGCGGCGTTGTCGGTGGTCGTTGCCCTGGAGCGGCCCGCGGTCGCGGTGCCCTTCATGGCCGGGGCGGACTTCGCTCTCGGGGTCGACGGCCTTGCCGCCTTGGTGACGCCGACGGTCGCGGTGGTCACGATGCTTGTGCTGCTGTTCGCCGCGGGGGAGATCCGTGAGGGACGGGCGCGGTTCCACGGCCTGATGCTGCTGTTCGCGTCGTCGGCGGTGCTGACGGTGACTGCGACGACCCTGCCGACGCTGCTGTTCGCCTGGGAGCTGATGGGGGCGACGTCGTACGCGCTCATCGGGTTCTGGTGGCGTGAGGACCACCGCGTCTCGTCCGGCCTCACGGCGTTCGTGACCACCCGCACGGCGGACCTGGGGCTGTACGTCGCAGCGGCCGCTGCACTCGCGGGTGGAGCGGGACTCGCCCTTGCCGACCTGCCAGAGGGGTCAGCGGGGTGGCGTGACGTGGTGGCCGCGGGGGTGCTGGTCGCGGCGCTGGGCAAGGCGGCACAGCTGCCGTTCTCGTTCTGGCTGTCGCGCGCGATGGAGGGCCCGAGCCCCGTGAGCGCGCTGCTGCACTCCGCCGCGATGGTCGCCATGGGCGGCTACCTCCTGCTTCGGACGGAGTCCCTGCTTGCCGCGACCGGGTGGGCCGGTCCGACGGCGGCGTGGCTCGGCGCGGCTACGGCGCTCGTCATGGGAGCAGTGGCCGTCACGCAACGCGACCTCAAGCAGCTTCTGGCAGCCTCAACCGCCGCCCAGCTGGCCTTCGTCGTGATGGCCGCGGGCGTCGGCACGGTCGCGGGCGGCGCGGCGCACCTCGTGGCGCACGCGTCCACCAAGGCCCTGCTCTTCCTGGCCGCCGGGGCGTGGCTCACCGCCCTGGGCACCAAGCAGCTCAGCGGTCTGTCCGGTGTGGCCCGGCGCTGGCGCCTGGTCGGGTGGACGGCGAGCCTCGGCGCGGTGGCCCTGGCCGGTGTCGCCCCGCTGTCGCTGTGGGCCACCAAGGACGCCGTCCTCGCCGAGGCGCTGAAGCAGTCGCCGTGGCTCTACTCCGCAGGCGTGGCGGCTTCGGCGTTGTCAGCTGCCTACGCCGGGAAGGTCCTCGTCGTCGTGTGGCGCCTGTCCCCGGCCCACGGCGAGGCCGCGGAGTCGCAACACGACGAGGAGCTCACCGGCACGCGTCATGTGGGAGTGCTCGAGCAGGCGCCCCTCGTGGTGCTGGCGTTCGGAGCAGTCGTACTCGGCGGCCTCGCCCTTCCGCCGGCCGACGCTCTGGTGGCTCGGGCGGTCGGGGAGGGCAGGCCGCACGTGGCCGTGCCCGAGCTCGTGGCGTCGGCCGTCCTCGCGGTCGCGGTGGTCGTGGCCGTCGCGCGGTGGGGAGTCCCCGAGCCACGGTGGGGCCTGCGGTGGCTGGGCCTCGAGACGGCCGCGCGGGCGGTCGTCGTACGTCCCACGCTCGCCGTTGCGCACGCGCTGGCGAGGTTCGACGACGGCGTCCTCGACCGCGCGGTGACCGGGATGGCCACGGGCGTCCTCGCAGCCGCGCGTGGCTCCGCGCGCTTCGACGACCGCGTCCTGGACCGGGGTGTGGAGGCCACGTCGACGACCTCGCTCCGAGCTGCGGAGCGTGCCGCACGGGCCGACGACAGCTCCCTGGACGGTGCGGTGGAGTGGGTCGCCACAGGGATGCGACGGCTCGGCGAGGTCGCCCGAAGACCACAGTCCGGCCAGTTGTACCAGTACTACCTGCAAGCCGTCGTGGTGCTCGCGACGGGCGTCGTCCTTCTCGTGCTCGTGAGGTGACAGTGCTCAGTCTGATCGTGTTCCTTCCCCTGGCCGCGGCTGCGGTGCTCGTCGCGCTGCCACGGATCGGCGACGTGGTGGCGCGGTGGCTGTGGGTCGCCGTCACGGCAGTCGACCTCGCGCTCGTGGTCGCGTTGTGGCTCCGGTACGAGAGTCCAGGCTCACTCGGCCTCGCGTTCGAGGAGCGGGCCGCGTGGATCCCCGGGGTGAACAGCAGCTACCACGTCGGTGTCGACGGTCTGTCACTCCCGTTGGTCGCGATGACCGCGGTGATCTTCCTGGCTTGTGCCGTCTATGGCCTGCACGAGCGCGACCGGCCACGGATCCAGGCGGCGCTCTTCCTCTTCCTGCAGAGCGTGAGCCTCGGCCTGTTCGTGTCCGCCGACCTGATCCTGTTCTTCGTCTTCTTCGACCTCTCGATCGTGGCGATGTACTTCGTCATCGCCGGCTGGGGCCACGGCGACTCCGGCCGCTCGGCGATGAAGTTCTTCCTCTACACCTTCCTCGGGTCCCTTGCGCTCCTCGTCGGCTTCATCGGGCTGTACCTCGCGGCAGACCCGCACACGTTCGACATGGTCGACCTCGCCGAGGCCGCGCCCCTGGCGCAGAGCCCCCTGGCGGGTGGCCTCGTCCTCGCCGCGATCCTGGTCGGCCTGGCCGTGAAGACGCCCACCGTCCCCTTCCACACGTGGCTGCCGCCCGCACACACGGACGCACCGGCGGTCGGCTCGGCCGTGCTGGCCGGGGTGCTGCTGAAGATGGGCACCTACGGGTTCGTGCGGATCGCGATGCCGATGCTCCCGCAGGCATGGCAGTCCTGGGCCTGGGTGGTCATCGTGGTCGGTGTCGTCTCGGTCCTCTACGGCGCCCTGGTCGCACTGGCCCAGACCAACTTCAAGCGGATGGTCGCCTACACATCGGTGAACCACATGGGCTACATCGCGCTCGCCGTCGGTGTCGCAGGCCTGGTCGCCGAGGACACGACCCAGGCACGTGCCGTCGCGGTCACCGGTGCCGTGACCCAGATGGTCAGCCACGGCCTCATCACCGGTGCACTGTTCCTCCTCGCCGGTGTGCTCGAGAACCGCGCGTCGACGTACGACATGGACGCCTACGGCGGGCTCGCCGCGCCCGCACCGAAGTTCGCCACGCTGTTCGCGGTCGGTGCGTTCGCGTCGCTCGGCCTGCCGGCCTTCTCCGGCTTCATCGCTGAGTTCCAGATCTTCACCGGCAGCGTGGCTGCGGCCCCGGTCACGGCGATCGCGCTGCTCGGCATCCTCGTCACGGCGGCGCTGTTCCTGCGGGCGCTGCAGCGGATCTTCACCGGCGAGACGCGGGGCCGCTCGGTGGGCTTCGCCGACCTGCGCGCCTCCGAGGTGTGGTCCGTCGGACCGCTGCTGGTGCTCTCCCTGGTCATCGGCGTCCTCCCACGTCCGTTGCTGGACGTGATCGAGCCGGCCGCCGGTGTGGTCGTCGACCTCGTCGGGCGGTAGCCGGTGGGCTCCGAGATGGCGATGCGGCCGCTCCTGCTGCTGCCGGAGATGCTGATCTTCACCGGCGGCCTCGTCGCGCTGCTGGCGGGGTCGTTTCTCGCCCGGGGACGACAGTGGGTCACCCGGGTCGTCGCCGCCCTGGCGCTGCTCGGCTGCATCATCGCCTCCGGCCTCGCTCTGGCCGGTGACGGGCAGTCGGCGTTCGAGGGGACCTATGTCGTGGACACCTCCACCGGCATCGTCAGGATCCTCGCCTCGTTCGCGACGCTCCTCGTGCTCGGCCTGGCCGGCGACGAGCTGGCCGGGACACCTCGTGAGAGCGAGACCTACGCGCTCCTGCTGTTCTCGACGACCGGCACGCTGGTTCTGGCCGGCGCCGACGACCTGCTCGTGCTCGCCGTCGGGTTCCTGCTCGCGAGCATCCCGCTCTACGGGCTGATCGGGCTCCTCCGCACCCCGAAGGGCGCGGAGGCGGCCATGAAGACCTACCTGATGGGTGCCCTGTTCGGCATCTCTCTGCTGCTCGGCGTGACCATCCTGTACGGCGTCTCAGGGAGCACCCTGTACGTCGACCTGACGGAACGCCTCGCAACGGCACCCGCTGCAGCCGTGGCGGCGGGGGTGGTCGGTGTCGTCGCCGGCCTGATGTTCAAGGCCGGGGGAGTACCGGCCCACTTCTGGGTGCCGGACGCGGCGGAGGCGGCGAGCGGGACGGTGGCGACCTTCTTGACCACAGTGCCGAAGATCGGAGCCGTGGTCGCGGTCTACCGGCTCGTCGGCGCCCTGCCCGACACGGTGGCGTGGCCCCTGCTGATCTCGGTGTTCGCGGTGGCGGGCATGACGCTGGGCAACCTGGCGGCGTACTGGCAGACGGACCCTCGTCGCCTGCTCGGGTGGTCCACGGTGAGCCAGGTGGGGTTCCTCCTGGTTCCC
>Ga0208537_1000053_pt1 | contig 18235 bp, 17 predicted proteins | sample MayberrySE_TuleA_FD_185672 | JGI IMG/M metagenome (GOLD analysis project Ga0208537, IMG submission 185672) | Natural and restored wetland microbial communities from the San Francisco Bay, California, USA, that impact long-term carbon... | ecosystem: Environmental > Terrestrial > Soil > Wetlands ...
GCGCTGACCATGCTCATCACCGTGTCGAGGTGCATGAACGCGCGCTTCTGCGGCATCGCCAGGGCGACGATGCGCTGCGCCGCCCCCCTGTCGAAGAGCCGCTTGGCCAGCCGCTCGATGCCCTGGGGCGTGGTGCGCTCGCTCATGCCGACGAGGACGGCGCCGCGACCGAGCACGTGGATGTCGCCGCCCTCGGTGGTGGCCATCCCGTTGACACGGCCGTCGGACCAGACGCTGAAGCCGGCGCCGGCGAAGAGCGGGTGCCAGCGGTAGATCGCCTCGTAGTGGATGGTCTCGCGCTCGCGCGCCCGTTTACGCATGGAGTTGATCGAGACTCCGTCGTAGATCCAGGCCGACGTGTCGCGGGTGAACATGTGGTTGGGCAGCGGAGGCAGCAACATGTCGTCGAGGTCGAGCGCCTGCACGACCAGCGACTTGGGCTCCTCGACCCGGTCGAGGAGCTCGCGCTTGGTCAGGCCGCCGACCAGGTACTCGACGAGGGTCTCGTCGTCGAGGCCGGTGAAGAAGCTGTGCAGGGCGTCGAGTGCCATGGGCCCGTAGACCAGCTCGTCGAGGGACGCCTCGAGGATGTAGTTCTTCGCCTCCGGGATGGCGACGGTCTGGAGGAGCAGGTCCTCGAGCATGTGGACCCGCACGCCGAGGTCGCGCAGCGACTCCGCGAAGGCGTCGTGCTCCTGTTTTGCCCGCTTCACCCACAACACGTCGTCGAAGAGGTAGGCGTCCTTGTTGCTCGGTGTGAGCCTTTTGAGCTCGAGGTCCGGCTGGTGAAGGATCACCTGCTTGAGGCGTCCGACCTCGGAGTCCACGTGCATGTTCATGGCGACCTCGCGCTGGTGGGGGATTTCTCGCTGGCCTCAGGGTGCTCGCCGGACCCCGCCGTGATTCAGGGCCGAAAGGCCTGAAGCGCGGGGCCCTTGGGCTGCGGCGGGCCGGGCACCGGTGCTGGTCTGCTTTGAAGGGGGCGCGAGGCCCTCGAGAAGGAAGGACGACTCATGGCCACATCAGACGTACGACCGACCGGCCGGGAGCCGGTCGAGGAGAAGAGACGGAAGTTCAGCTTCCCCAGCGCCTTCACCGTGCTCTTCGCGGTGACCGTGCTGGTGTGGCTGCTCGCGTTCGTCATCCCCACGGGCGCCTACAAGGTCGACCAGGAGACCGGACGTCCGATCCCGGGCAGCTACGAGGCCGTCGACGCCGGCCTCTCCTTCACCGACCGGCTCATGGAGCTCTTCCTCGCCCCCGTCAACGGCCTCTACGGGGTCGCGAGCAGCGAGACCGGCTTCATCGGACCGTACGAGACGGGTGAGCTCTTCGGTGCGGCGGGCGTCTTCTTCTTCGTCATCGCCATCGGCATCTTCATCACCATGTCGATGAGCACCGGCGCCATCGACAACGGTGTCGCCCACGTCGCCAAGCGCTACGGCACCCGCGGCGCTGTGGTCATCGCCCTGCTCATGGTGCTGTTCTCGATCGGCGGGACCACCGAGGGGATGGCCGAGGAGACCCTCGGCTTCTACGCCCTCGTCGTCCCGTTGATGCTGAGCCTCGGGTACGACCGGATGGTCGCCGCGGCCACGATCCTGATCGGCGCCGGCATCGGCGTGCTCGCCTCGACCGTGAACCCGTTCGCGACCGGTGTCGCGTCGGAGGCGGCCGGTATCTCGATCGGGGACGGCATCGGCTACCGGTTCCTGATGTACCTCGTCCTCGTGCCGGTCGGCGTCTTCTTCGTGCTCCGCTACGCCAGGAAGGTCAAGGCCGACCCCTCGAAGTCGATGGTCGGCAAGCGCGAGGGCGACGACGCGATCGCAGCGGCCGGCATCGGCGAGGTCCCCAGGCTCACCGGGAAGCACAAGAGCGTTCTCGCGATCGTGGCGTTCACCTTCGCGTTCATGATCTTCGCCATCGTCCCGTGGGCTCAGGTGGTCAGCGGCCCGGACGCGGAGAGCTACGCGTGGCAGTTCGACTGGTACTTCCCAGAGCTCGCCGCGCTGTTCATCGTGATGTCGATCGTGGTGGGCCTGATCGGCGGCCTCGGCGAGAAGGGTCTGACCGACACGCTCGTGCGCGGCGCCGGCGACTTCATCGGCGTCGGGCTGATCATCGTCCTCGCCCGCGGCGTCACCGTGATCATGAACAACTCCGAGATCACCGACACGGTGCTCCACTCGATGGAGAACCTGGTGGAGAACACCTCCTCCGGAGTGTTCGGCGCGCTGATGTTCATCATCAACCTGCCGCTGGCGTTCCTGGTGCCCTCCACCTCGGGTCACGCGGCTCTGGCCATGCCGATCCTCGCCCCCCTGGCCGACTTCGCAGGCGTCTCCCGGGCGATGGTGGTCACCGCCTACCAGTCGGCGTCCGGGGTCGTGAACCTGATCACCCCGACCTCTGCCGTGGTCATGGGTGGCCTGGCGCTGGCGAAGGTGCGCTACGACCACTGGCTCCGCTTCACCTGGCCGCTGCTGCTGGTGCTGCTCGTGCTGTGCACCGGCTTCGCTGCCGTCGGCGCGGCCCTCTCCTAGCCGGACAGCAAGGTACGACGACGGTGGCTCCCGACCCGATCGGGGGCCACCGCTCGTGTGTCCTGCGTCTCGCGTCGGGAAACCGTGTGTACGCCGGGTTTCACCCGTGTAAGTTCCCCCCTCGGGACGGCGGGAGTCGCGAGCTCGCCGGCCCTCTCTCGGGCATCCGACACCATCGCACGTACGCACCAAGAGAGAGACCAGCCTGTGACGCAACCTGCCCTGCTTTCGAGGAACGACGAGAACGCGGACGGAACAGCGGCCCGGGTTGTGGCTGCCCGCAAGTCCTATGGCTCCGGTGACTCGGAGGTCGTAGCGCTCGACGGTGTCTCCGTCGGCTTCCACGCCGGTGCGTTCACCGCCATCATGGGTCCCTCGGGCTCCGGCAAGTCGACGCTCATGCACTGCATGGCAGGGCTGGACACCCTCACCTCCGGGCAGGCGTTCGTCGGGGAGACCGATCTGGCCACCCTTTCGGACAGGCAACGCACGCTGCTGCGCCGGGACCGGCTCGGCTTCGTGTTCCAGGCCTTCAACCTGGTGCCGACGCTCACTGCCGAGGAGAACATCACGCTCCCGGGCGACCTTGCAGGCGGCAGGCTCGACCGCGAATGGTTCGACACGGTCGTCACGACCCTCAAGCTCGGCGACCGCCTCGACCACCGTCCGTCCCAGCTCTCCGGCGGTCAGCAGCAACGGGTCGCCGTGGCGCGCGCCCTGGTCTCCCGACCCGACGTCGTCTTCGGCGACGAGCCCACCGGCGCACTGGACTCGAGGACGAGCACCGAGCTGCTGCGGTTCCTGCGCTCGGCGGTCGACGACCTGGCTCAGACTGTGGTCATGGTGACTCACGACCCGGTGGCCGCTTCGTACGCGGACCGGGTGGTCTTCCTCGCCGACGGCACGATCGTCGACGAGCTCCTCGACCCGACGCGCGACACCGTGCTCGAGACGATGAAGCGGCTCGGTGACTGATCGTGGTCAAGCTCTCCCTCCGCAGCCTGCTGATGCACAAGCTGCGGCTCTTCCTGACGGTCGCGGCGGTCACGGTGGGTGTCGCCTTCGTCTCCGGCACCTTCGTCCTGTCCGACACCATGAGCAAGGCCTTCGACGAGCTCTACGAGGGCCTGACCAAGGGCACTGACGTCGCGGTCCGCGCCGAGGCGGCGTACAGCGACATCACCACCCAGGGCCAGCTGCGCCCGCTCGACGAGAGCCTGGTCGAGGTGGTCCGCGACGTGCCCGGTGTCGAGGTCGCGCAGGGCTCGCTGACCGGCTTCGCCCTGATCCTCGACAAGGACGGTGAGCCGATCCAGCCCGGCGGCGCGCCGACGCTGGGCGCCTCCACCAGCGCCGACGAGCGGCTCGCGGGTGCCTTCAGCTACCGCGACGGTCGCCCGCCGTCGGGCGCGGACGAGGTCGCCCTCGACGCCGCCTCCGCGGCCAAGGCCGGCTACACCGTCGGCGAAGAGGTGGGCATCGTCTTCGAGGAGGGCAGGCAGACCTTCGAGGTCGTCGGCGTGGTCGGCTTCGGCGAGACCGACAGCCTCGCCGGCGCGACGATGGCCGCGTTCGACACCGCCACCGCCCAGCAGCTGCTCGGCAAGACCGGCACGGTCGACGAGATCGCGGTCAAGGCCGCCGACGGAGTGAGCGCCGAGGAGCTGCGCGACGACATCGCGGCCGCTCTGCCCGAAGGCGTCGAGGCGCTCACCGGGCGCGAGGTCGCCGAGGAGGGCTCCGCGGCCGTGCGCGAGGGTCTGGGCCTGTTCACCAACATCCTGCTGGTCTTCGCCGGCGTGTCCCTCCTCGTCGGCTCGTTCGTCATCTGGAACACCTTCAACGTCCTGGTCGCCCAGCGGCGACGCGAGGTGGCGCTGCTCCGGGCGGTGGGTGCCACGCGCCCGCAGGTCCTCGGCGGGATCGTCATCGAGGCCCTCGTCATCGGCCTCGTCTCGGCCGCCGTCGGGCTCCTCGCCGGAATCGGGCTCGCGGTGGGCATCCGGGAGCTGCTCGCCGCGATCGGCATCGAGGTCCCCACGACCTCCGCGGCCGTGGAGCCCCGCACGGTCGTCGCGGCGCTGCTCGTGGGCGTGGTGGTGACCGTCGTCGCCGCCGTGGCGCCGGCCTGGGGCGCCACCCGGGTCGCCCCGGTCGAGGCGCTCCGCGAGGCCACCCCCGTCAGCGGCGGCATCGGCCCCGTACGTCGTACCGTCGGGCTCGTCCTCCTGCTGGCCGGCCTCGCCGGACTCGTCGCCTGTGCGGTGGTGGGGAACCAGCCGGTGCTGACCGGCGTGAGCACGCTGGTCGGGTTCGCGGGGCTGGTCACGTCAGGACCGCTCCTGGCCCGCGGCATGGCCCGGCTCGCCGACCGTGGCCGCCGAGGCGGAGGCTGGCGTCTGGCCGCGCGCAACATCGCCCGGGCACCCCGACGCTCGGCGGCCACCGCGCTGGCGCTGACGATCGGCCTGACGGTCGTCTCCGCGGTCGCGGTCACCGCCGCATCGACGAAGACCTCGCTCGCCGACATCGTGGCCGACGGCAACCGGTCGGACCTGATCCTCAAGCCGGCGAGCACGGGGGCAGGTGGCATGAGCCCCGGCGCGGCAGCGGAACTGCGCGATCTCGACGAGCTCGACGCCGTGGTCGAGGCGAGGTTCTCCGGAGCCCAGGTAGACGGCAGCTCCTCCTACGTCGTCGGCATGCCCCTGGAGGGGCTGCCGGAGGTCGCCGACCTCGGTATCGCCTCCGGATCGCTCGACGACTTCAGCAGGGGCAGCATGCTCCTCGGGGTCAAGCAGGCGGAGGCGTTCGGGCTCGAGCCCGGCGACGACATCACCGTGACCTTCCCGGAGACCGGGGACGTCGAGCTGACCGTCGCCGCTACCTTCGAGCGGGACGCGATCGTCGGCTCGGCCTACCTCGTCTCCCTCGACGACTTCGCCGCGAACGTCACCTCGCGCCTCGACTCGGCCGTCCTGCTCAGCCACGCGGACGGGACCGGCTCCGAGGAGGCGAAGCAGGCTGTTGAGGCGGCCGTCGCGGACTACCCCAACGTGAAGGTCAGCGACCCCGAAGAGCTCACGAAGGACGCCCAGGCCCAGGTCGACCAGATGCTCGGGATCGTCACCGCGCTGCTGCTGCTCGCGGTGGTCGTGGCGATCCTCGGCATCGTCAACACGCTGGTCCTGTCGGTCGTGGAGCGCACTCGCGAGCTCGGACTCATGCGAGCGGTCGGTGCCACCCGAAAGCAGGTCCGGACCGTCGTACGCCGGGAGTCCGTCCTCATGTCACTGCTCGGCGCGCTGACCGGCATCGCCCTCGGGACGGCCGCGGGGATCGCGTTGAGCCGTTCGCTCGCCGACCAGGGGGTCACCTCCCTGGAGGTCCCGGTGGGCACGCTCGCCCTCTACCTCGTGGTGGCCGCGGTCGTGGGCGTCCTCGCGGCGATCGGACCCGCTCGACGCGCCAGCCGCGTCGACGTGCTCCGTGCGATCACGGTCGAGTAGGACGCCCGCGTCGCCCGTCGAACGACTGTGGCGACGCGTCGGCATCCGGGAGCACGCCGGGACGGCGATGGCCGTGCCACCCGGAGAGGTCGAGCAGCCTGTCGGCGCGGTTGGCTGAGGCCTCGACGAGGAGCGCGTTCGGCTCGTCGACCCGGTCGACCCACTCCCGCGCCGCGCCCGGGCTCTTGCCGAACTCCGTGTGCCTCGCCAGGAGCCGTTCCCGGCGACTCCGCTCCTCGCAGCGGACGTGCCACACCTCGTCGACGGCAGCGCGGACCGCGCGCCAGGGCTGCTCGTCGAGGAGCAGGTAGTTGCCCTCGGTGACCACCACCTGCGCCGAGGGCGGCACCGCGATCGCGCCTGCGAGGGGCTGCTCGATCACACGGTCGAACCCGGGTGCATAGACGGTGTCCCCGGGGCAGCGCCGAAGCCGTTCCAGCAGGGCGGCGTAGCCGAGGGCGTCGAAGGTCTCCGGAGCCCCTTTGCGGTCCAGCAGGCCCTGCCGGGCCAGCTCGACGTCCGCGAGGTGGAAGCCGTCCATGGGCACGTGCGCCCCGCGCCCGCCGAGGAGACGCACGAGGAACTCGGCCAGCGTCGACTTGCCGGCGCCGGGCGCGCCGCTGATGCCGATGACGTGTCGCACCCCGTCAGACGGGGGCAGCAGACCCGCGAGCTCGTCACCGGAGCCGGATACCGACATCACGCACCCATGTAACCAGCGTTCGCGACGGGCATACCATCGTGGGCACCGGGGGCTTCTGGAGGAGCGGGTGCTCACGTCACGTGCTGTCGCAGTTCTGCTCGTCGGCATGCTCTTCACCGGGTGCGCCGCCGGAGAGGGCTCCCCGTCCGGCGTCGAGTCCGACGTGTCCGCAGCGTCCCCGCCTTCCCACGAGACGTCCTCGCCCGGGGGGTCGAGCACGTCACCGCCCGCTCGGACAACGACCTCGCCTGCCCCGACCGAGCCGCCAAGCCGCCGGCGGCCCGGGACGGTGATCGTCACCGCGGGCAGTGCGTACGGCCCCGTGCTCTTCGACGCGTCCGGGCAGGCGATCTACCTCTTCGACAAGGAGGGGTCCTCCGTGCCGCGCTGCTACGGACCGTGTGCCGAGGCATGGCCGCCCGTGCTGACCTCAGGAGCCCCACGTGCGAGGCAGGGAGCCGAGGGCTCGCTCCTCGGCACGGTGCAGCGAAGAGACGGCACGACACAGGTGACGTACGCCGGCCATCCCCTCTACTTCTACGCGCACGAGGGCAAGGGGCAGGTCCTCTGCCACGACGTCCGTGAGTACGGCGGGCTGTGGCTGGTCGTCACGCCCGGGGGGCGTGCCGCTCCGTCGGAGGCTTGACCCGACTCGTCAGGCCGGCAGCTCGAACCAGACCGTCGTCCCGCCACCGGAGGCACCGTCCATGCCGATCCGGCCGCCGTGCGCCTCGACGACACGCTTGGCGGCGGCCAGCCCGATCCCCCTGCCGCCGGAACGCTTGTCGGCCCTGGCGAACAGCACGAACATCGCCTCTCGTTGCGCCGGGGACACCCCGACCCCGTTGTCCCGCAGCTCGACCCGCCAGCAGCCGTCGCGTCGTTCAGCGGCGACCTCGACCCGCGGCGGAGTGCCAGGACGTGCGAAGTCGATCGCGTTCGAGAGCAGGTTGCCGGCGACGGCGTACATCTGTCCCGCGTCGGCGCGGACGCTCGGCAACGGCCCGACCTCGACCTCGGCCTGCTTCTCTGCGATGACCGACGCCAGGTCCTCCACGACGAGCGCGAAGACCTCGTCGAGCGCCGTGTCGGCCAGGGACGGCCCGCCGCCCTCTCCTGCGTAGACGAGCATCTGCTCGATCATCTCGTTCATCCGTTGCGCGCCGCGGATGATGCCGGCGACCATCCACGAAAGCTCCTCATCGTCGGTCACCGCCTTCTCGCCCGAGAGCATCTCGGCGTTGGCGAGGACCGCGGTCAGCGGCGTGCGCAGGTCGTGGCCGATCTGGCCCGCGAGCAGCGAGAGGTGGTCGTGGGCGCGTCCGAGCTGCTCCCGCGCCTCCGTCAGCTCCCGGCGACATCGCTCGAGCTCGAGCGGATGGTCCGGCTCCACGTCCCTCTCATCCCCCTTCGGTACGTTTCGTCGACATTGTCACAGAAGGCCCCTCGAGGTGAGGTGAAGTCCCAAAGCCCCGGTGTAGAGCGGGCGCTTGGACCGTTCCCTGGCGCGGAACCGCGTGCTTCCATCGAGGGGTGAGCATCGACTTCCGGGCCTCCCGACGGCCGACCCTCGGTGTCGAGTGGGAGTTCGCCCTCGTCGACAAGGTGACGCGCGACCTGTCGAACACGGCCTCGGAGCTGTTCGAGGCGGTCCGGCGCCACGAGGGCGCGGACCTCCCGAAGCTGCACAAGGAGCTGCTGCGAAACACCGTCGAGGTAGTCAGCGGCATCTGCGACAGCGTCGACGAGGCCGTCGACGACCTCACCGGAACGCTCCGCCTCGTCCGCGGCCTCGCCGACGACCTCGGCGTGGACCTCTACAGCGCCGGCACGCACCCCTTCGCCTCGTGGGACGGCCAGCTCGTGACGCCCGGCCACCGCTACGAGACTCTTGTCGAACGTACCCAGTGGTGGGGACGTCAGCTGCTGATCTGGGGCGTGCACGTGCACGTCGGCGTGAGACGACGGGAGCACGTCCTCCCGATCGTCTCCTCACTGCTGAACCAGCTGCCCCACCTCCAGGCGCTCGCGGCCTCCTCACCCATCAATGGTGGCACCGACACCGGCTACGCGAGCACCCGCGCGATGCTCTACCAGCAGCTGCCCACCGCCGGGCTCCCGATCCAGTTCGAGCGCTGGGAGGAGTACGAGTCCTTCGTGGCGGAGGAGGAGAAGACGGGGGTCATCGAGTGCCTGAAGGACCTCCGGTGGGACATCCGGCCCTCTCCGCGGTTCGGCACGGTGGAGGTCCGTGTCTCCGACGGGATCTCGACGATGCACGAGCTGCGTGCAATCGTCGCCCTCACCCACTGCCTCGTCGTCGACCTCGAGGAACGGCTCGAGGCGGGCGAGACCCTACCGACGTTGCCCGCGTGGCACGTACGCGAGAACAAGTGGCGGGCCGCCCGCTACGGGCTCGATGCCGAGATCATCGTCGACAGGAGCTGTCGCGAGCGCGAGGTGACCGACGACATCGACGACCTGCTGCTGCGGCTCGAGCCGGTCGCCAGGCGTCTGGGATGCGAGTCCGACCTGGCGGCCGTCGCGAGGATCCCGGCGGTGGGCGCGGGGTACGAGCGACAGCGCAAGGTCGCGGCCGAGGCGGGCAACGACCTCACGGCTGTGGTCGACTCCGTCGTCAGGGGGCTACGAACCTGACTCTGGTATGGCCCATGAGGCGGGGGGCTGGACGGGTGGCTGTGGTCGGGTGCGACAATCCGGACATGGGTCCTGACAAAGCGCGTCGCCTCGCCCGCACTGTCTCCGTCTTGCTTGCCCTGGCGGCGCTCGGCGCCTGCTCGGCCGAGGTGAGAGGACCTTCTGAGGACGAGGCTCGCGACGCGGGTCGGGAGTACGGCAAGGTCATCCTCGACACCGTCGGTGCCCGCACCACCGTCGAGGAGATGGAGGCTCTCTGCGGCCAGCAGGCCCGGGAGGAGGGCATCGTCACCGAGGGCCGCGAGGGCGACGAGACCGACAACGAGATCGACGCGTTCATCGACGCCTGCCGCGAGGTCGTCAACGAGAAGTAGCCGCTCTTCCCTCGGAGGTCACTCCAGCAGTGAGTCGTCCTCGAGCACCCGCGAGAGCAGCGTCGCGGCATGGCCCTTCGCGCCCGTCAGCTCAACCTCGACCCCGGCGGACCGCACCTCGTCGAGCACGTCGCGCAGCATGAGCGCGCCGGTGAGGTCGACCCGGCCGAGCCTCCCGAGGTGTACGACGATCCGCTGCACCTCGGTGTGCTGGGCGATCAGCTGGGTCACGGACCGCTCGACCCCCGGCGCCGACCCGAAGTACAGGACGCCGGTGGGCCACACGTGCAGGGTGTCGCCGTCCAGCCTCGACGGCACGCCGACATTGAGCTCGCGCCACAGGTGTACGGCGAGCGCCGTACCGACACCGAGAAGCACCCCCTGGTCCACGCGAGGTGCCAGGACCAGAGTGCCGACCGCGGTGACGACGCCGACGACGAACTGCGGACGCGACCATCGCCAGTACAGCGCGGGCGACCTCACGTCGATGAGGGAGTAGACGGCAGCGATGACCAGCCCGGCCAGCACCGCCTTCGGCAGGGGCGCCAGCAGGAACGCCACGGGCAGGAGCGCTGCGACGGCGAGGCCGGTGAACGCGCCGCTCCACCGCGTGCGGGCACCTCCCATGCGGTTGAGCGCGGTCCGCGAGAACGACCCGCCCACCGGGTAGCCGCCCGCCACACCGGAGGCGACGTTCGCCAGCCCCTGGCCCACGAACTCGCGGTTGGAGTCCCAGTAGGTGCGGTCCTCGGCGGCGTACCTGCGGGCGATGGCGGACGGCTCAGCGAAGCCGACGATCGCGATCACCAGGGCGGGCAGCAAGAGCGCGGGCAGGTCGCCCCACGGAAGGTCGGTGCGGACGACCAGCTCGACCTCGATGTCGCCCACGACGCTGCCGTCGTAGTCGGTGGCCCAGCTCCACAGCGTCCCCGCGACGACCGCGACGAGGGCGCCGGGGAAGAGACCCGAGATCCTCCGCCCGCCGAGCATGATGGCCATGGCTCCGACCCCGACTGCGACGTCGGTCAGGGACCACTCCCCCGGTGACGCGATCGCCCGGAGCGCGGTGAGAACCGGGTTGCCGGACCCACCGTCGGTCCCGAGCAGCGAGGGAATCTGCGAGGAGATGATGAGCACGGCCCCGGCCGCGGTGAAGCTGACGACGACCGGCTGGGACATCAGGTAGGCGACCGGACCGGCACCGACCAGCCCGATGGCGAGGCGGATCAGGCCTACCAGGATGGCGAGCAGACCGGCCAGGAGAGCGAACCGAGCGGTGAAGGGCTCCCCCAGAGAGCTGAGCGCTCCGAAGGTCAGCAGGCTCGTGACCGCGACGGGCCCCGTCTGGAGGTACGGAGACGACCCCACGAACGCACCCGCGATGGGCGCTGCGACCGCGGCGTACAGGCCGTACACCGGGTCGACCCCCGCGATCTCGGCGTACGCCAGCGCCTGAGGCACGAGGACCAGCGCGACGCTGACCCCCGCCAGCAGGTCACCGCGGACTGGTCTCACCACGGCACGCAACCTAGCAGTCGTCGGAGCGCGGTCACGGGACGCGCGTGGGCCGCCCTCCCGCGAGGAGGACGGCCCACGTCAGAGCACTTCGATCAGGGCTGGGTCGCGTCGGACTCCTCGTCAGCGTCCTCGAGCTGGTCGAGCGCTCCCATGGCCTCCGAGAGAACCCGCTGGGCCGCCCTCAGGTCAGCGCGCCTGGTCTCGGCGTCGTAGGTCTTGAGCAGCTCGACGAGCCCCGCGAGGGTTTCGGCCTGCGTCGCGGCGCCGGCTGCGTCCACCTCGGCCAGGGCTCTCTCGAGACGGTTGGCCCGGCGGAGCTGGTTGATGATCGTGTGGTACGCCTCGGGCCGGAAGGAGCGGAGCTCCCGCCTCACCACCTTGCCCCTGACGTCCCCGACTTCGGCCTTGAGCTCGCCGAGCTGCTCACGGTCACGGTCGATGTTCTTCACCACCGCCACCTCGAGCACGTCGTCGAGACGCTTCACCTTGTTGGCCTTCGCGAGGCGTCCGAGGTACGCGGACTTTCGGGCGACCTGCTTGGCGAGTCGGCGCTCGGCCGGTGTGAGCCGCTCGGCCTTCGCGGCCTTGCCGTGCTTGTGCGCCACCTTCGCGTGCGCTGCCTTCGGGGCGGCGACGGCGGGGGCGGCAGCCCCCAGCGACAGGGTGACGGCGAGCGCGCCAGCCATCGCGGCGCGGGTCATTCGGTTCATCAGTGGCCTCCCAGACACTCGAGGGACTTCGCCCTCCCAGGTGGCGAAGTCCTCTGCTTCACTGAGGGAGTATGTCCGTCTTCGACGGGATCGGCCGGAAAAGCGGCGAATCGCCCGGGTCCGAGTCCCGTCGTAGGGTCGGCTTCATGGAGACCAAGGGGATCGTGGTCGTGGGCGCGGGGCCGGGCGTCGGCGCGTCGGTCGCCCGCCGTTTCGGGCGAGAGGGGTACGACGTCGCGCTGGTCGCTCGTTCGGCCGACACCCTGGAACGGCTCGAGCGCGAGCTCCGCGCCGAAGGTGTCAGCACCGTGCACGCGGCGGTCGACATCACCGACGAGGCGGCCTTGACCGGCGCCGTCGAGCGGCTCGGGCAGCGCCTCGGGCGCATCGACGTGCTGCACTTCAACCCGAGCGTCTTCCGACACGCCGACCCGCTGCACCTGTCCGCCGAGGACCTCCTCGAGGACCTGCGTGTGGGAGCCGCGGCACTGCTCACGGCCGTACAGGCGGCCAGGCCGTCCATGTCCCCGGGTGCCCGGGTCACCGTGACCGGCAGCATGGCGGCCGACCAGCCCTGGCACGAGGCCTGCTCCCTCGGCGTGCAGAAGGCCGCCTTGCGGAACCTCGTCCTCAGCCTCGACACCACCCTGGCCCCGGAGGGGATCCGGGCGATGTCGCTCACCGTGCGCGGGACGCTCGCCGCGGACACGGCCTACTCTCCCGACCGGGTCGCCGACGCGATCTACGCGGCCGCGACCACCCCCGAGGACCTCTGGCTTCCCGAGGTGGACTACCGCGGCTGACCTGTCCTGCCGGTCCGCCGCTCAGCCGAGCTCGCGGCCGCGCCGCTCGTACTCACGGATCTTGTCGATCATGATCGTGGACAGCGCGGAGTCGAGCTCACGGTGGTCCCAGGCCGTGTCCTTCAGGTCGTCGACCAGGGCGCGCAGCTGGTTCAGCTCGTTGCGCTCCTGCTGGTTGAGAGCGCGGGAGGCCGCACCGGCGGAGAAGAGGTAGATCATCAGCGCGAGGAAGCCCAGGACGAGCAGGATCCCCAGAAGCGGACCGATGGCTCCCATGACTACCCCTTATGCCGACGAACGCGCGCGCCAACCCTAGGCCATCATCGGTTCGCGGCCGCCTGGACGCAAAGGCCGAGTGGGCAGCCCCCTGCACGCGGCCGGACTGCTTGCCCGTCACAGGGCTGGGTACCGCCGCGGTGACGGAGGAGACCGCGACTGTGCGAGGAGGAGCCATGGCTGTCACGACTTTCCAGGACCTGCCGCTGACCGACCGTGACCGCGAGTGGGACGGCGACGCCGCCGAGAAGCGGGTGCGTGCCTGGGCCGACGCGGAGGACGAGCCGAACGAGAGGTATCGCGACGCCCACGTGTGGTACGACGCGGAGAAGAAGGAGAACTTCACCGCCTACAAGATGCTGATCGCCGACGTCGTCGACGGCCGGCTCGTGGCGGTGCCCCGCGGGGTGATGACCGCGGGCAACGTGATGCAGGGGTCACGCGGAGGGGTCGACCTGCCGGAGAAGGACATCAGCAGGGTGAAGAGCCACCTGGCGAAGTACTACGCGAAGATGGGCGACCAGGCGCCGTGGGAGGAGTGAGGTCGCGCGGCCCGGGTGTTCAGACGCCCAGGTAGTAGCCCGGGAAGGGCTGACCGCCCTCGGCTTCGTCGGTCACGTTGGCGATCGAGCACACCTTCGTGTCGAGCGGGCGGCACATCTGTTCCACCATCCAGGCCAGCAGGCTCATCTCAGACCTCTCTAGTCGGGCGTCTGACGGAGGACGATGCCCCGCCGGGTACTTCCCAAACCCGACCAAAACGGCGGTCCAGACCAGTCCGGGCTATCGGACCGAGCGGCGGAGCTTCGGCAGCTGCGACGCCCGGCCGTGGAGCACGTTGATCACCTGGGCGAACGCCGCGTCGTGCTTCGGCGAGCGTGCGAACGAGGTCAGCAGCATCGGGGGCCTGACCCGCTGTCGCGCGATCGCCTTCGCGTAGGTGAACTCCTTGAGGCCGTCGGCACCGTGGATGCGGCCGAAACCGGAGTCCCCCACGCCTCCGAAGGGGAGCGCCGGGATACCCACGAACGAGATCACCGAGTTGACCGCCGTCATGCCCGACCGGATCCGACGGGCGAGCTCCATCCCGCGTGTCCTGGAGAAGACCGACGAGCCGAGGCCGAAACCGGTGTCGTTCGCGAGCTCGACCGCCTCGTCCATGTCGCCTACCCGGGTCACGGTCATCGTGGGCCCGAAGGTCTCCTCGGTTATCGCGCAGGAGTCGTGCGGCACGTCCGTCAGCACCACGGGCTGGACGAAGTGCTCCCCCACGGACTCCGGACCGCCCAGGATCGCACGTGCTCCCCTGGCCAGCGCGTCGTCGACGTGGCGGCGGACCACCTCGACCTGACCCGGCATCGTCATCGGGCCGAAGTGGGCCCCCTGATGCGCCCCGGCGTGGATGCCCTTCGCCTGCTCGGTGACCTGCTCGAGGAAGGCGTCGTACACACGCTCGTGCACGTAGACCCGCTCGACGCCCGCGCACGTCTGCCCCGCGTTGGAGAAGGCACCCCAGATGGCGGCCTCGGCTGCGGCAGGGAGGTCGGCGTCCTCGTCGACGATGAGGGCGTCCTTGCCGCCGGCCTCGATGAGCACCGGGGTGAGGTTCTCGGCGCAGGCGGCCATGACCTTCTTGCCGGTGTCGGTCGAACCGGTGAACGCGAGCTTGTCGACGTCGGAGCGGCACAGCGCGGCACCGGTCTCGCCGTGGCCGATGACCACCTGCAGCAACGGGTGGTGGGGCACGACCTGCGCGAGACTCTCGGCCAGCCACACCCCGACGCCCGGGGTGTACTCGCTGGGCTTGTAGACCACGGCGTTGCCCGCCGCCAGCGCGTAGACGATCGAGCCCATCGGGGTGAACACCGGGTAGTTCCACGGCCCGATCACACCGATCACCCCGAGCGGGGGGTACTCCACCGACGCCGCCTGGTTGGCCATGAGCAGCCCGGCGAAGACCTTGTGCGGCCCGAGGACCTTCTCGGCGTGGGCGGCTGCCCAGGACAGGTGGTCGATCGCGAGGCCCACCTCGAGCTGTGCGTCAGCATGGGGCTTGCCGGTCTCCTGGTGCACGACGTCGGCGAGCTGGCCCATCCGCCGCGCGAGCACGCCCTTCCACTGGCCAAGCACCCGCTTACGGCCCTCGAACCCGAGCTCGCCCCACCAGGCGGAGGCCTCCCGGGCACGCGCGACCGCGGCGTCGACCTCGGCCGGCCCGTCGATCGCGTGGATGCCGACGACGTCGCCCGTGGCGGGGTTCAGCGACTCCAGCTTCTGGCTCATCCCTTGGCTCCTTCGATGCCGCGCAGCAGGTCCGCTGCCTTCTCGCCGATCATGATGGTGGGGGCGTTGGTGTTGCCGCGGGGTACGACGGGCATGACCGACGCGTCGGCCACGCGCAGCCCCTCGATGCCGTAGACCCTGAGCTGCGGGTCGACGACCGCCTGCTCCCCCAGCCCCATCGCGCAGGTCCCGACCGGGTGGTAGAGCGTCTGGGTGGTGCGCCGCAGGTGCTCCGCGATGTCGTCCTCCGACGGCGAGTCGGACGGGGGCAGGAAGGGGTAGGCGATGTGCTGCCTCATCCGGCCCGTCAGCACGGTCTCGAACAGTCGCTGCACACCACGCACCATTGCGTCGACGTCGCGTGGGTCGTCGTAGTAGGCCGGGTCGATCGCGGGATGCCAGCGCGGGTCGGGCGAGCGCAGCCGCAGCCGCCCCCGGCTCGCCACGTCCACGAGCGTCGGCGCCACCGTGACCTTCCGGGTGGTCGGCTCGTGCATGCCGTTGTCCCAGAAGCCTGTGGGCGCCATGTGGATCTGCAGGTCCGGGGCGGGGAGGCTCTCGTCGCTGCGGAAGAACCCGCCGGCCTCACCGATGTTGGAGACCAGCGGTCCCCTGCCGACGCTCTTGGCCTTCGCGAAGTTCAGCAGGCCCGTGAAGTCGGCGAGGTCGCTGGCGTGCTTGGTGTGCCACACGAGCGGGGCGGCCGGGTGGTCGTGGAGGTTCTCACCCACGCCCGGGAGGTCCACGAGGACGTCGACGCCGACCTCGCGGAGGTGGGACGCGGGGCCGATGCCCGAGAGCATGAGGAGCTGCGGGGAGTTGACCGCGCCGCCCGAGAGGATCACCTCGGCGTCCGCGTACGCGACCTGCTCCACCGGCCCGTACTGGTACGCGACGCCCACTGCCCGGCCGTCCTCCACGACCACGCGGGTGGCGAGCGCGCCGGTGCGCACCGTGAGGTTCGGGCGGTCCTTGACCGGGTCGAGGTACGCGTCCGCCACCGACCAGCGTCGTCCCCGGCGGCAGGTCACCTGGTAGAGGCCCACGCCCTCCTGCTCGGCGCCGTTGAAGTCGTCGTTGGGCTTCAGGCCGCTTGCCGCGGCGGACCCGAGCCAGGTGTAGGTGAGCGGGTGCGTGTAGCGGCGGTCCTCGACGTGCAGCGGACCGCTCTGACCGTGGTACGGCCCACCCAGGCTCGCGTTGTTCTCGGCCCTGACGAAGTACGGGAGGACGTCGTCGTACCCCCATCCCTTGGCCCCGAACTCGTCACGCCACGTGTCGTAGTCGAGCCGGTTGCCCCGGATGTAGATCATCGCGTTCATCGAGGAGCAGCCACCGAGCGCGCGCATTCGGGGCCAGTAGGCACGCCTGGAGTTCAGCTGCTTCTGCTCGACCGTGTTGTAGTGCCAGTCCCACTTGGTCTTGAACAGCGACGAGAAGGCCGCCGGGATCGTGATCTCGTCGCCCACGGCCTCGCCCCCCGCCTCCAGCAGGAGCACCGACGTGCCGGGGTCCTCGCTCAGGCGTGAGGCGATGACGGCGCCGGCGCTTCCCGCGCCGACGATTACGTAGTCGTGGCTGTCGTGCACGCGGACCTCCTGGGTGCGCTCAGCGGTGCCGCTGACGAGGCCGAACCTATTCCGCGGACCTGGTGACGACAAGCAGGCTCAGTGGTGGTGCTCGGCCTCCGCGGCGTCCGCATCGGCCTTCGTCTCGTGCACGGTGCCGTCGGGATGCTCCGGCGGCGCGTAGATGGAGTAGAGCTTGAGCTCGTCGTCGCCGTGGTTGATGACGTTGTGCCACGTCCCACCCGGCACGATCACCGCCCAGTCGTCCTCGAGCTCGTGGGTCTCGGCGATCTCGTCCTTCGAAGGCCCCAGGGTGACCGTCGCCCGCCCGGACTCGACGCGGATGAACTGGTCGAGGTGGTCGTGCATCTCGACGCCGATCTCCTCGCCGGGCTTCAGGCTCATGACGGTGAGCTGCATCGTGGCGCCCGTGAAGAGCACCTCACGGAAGAACGACCCGCCTGTCGTCGCCTCTTCGATGTTCCCGACCCATCCGGTCATCCGCGCCTCCTCGTCTCGAGTGCTCCCATCGTGCCCGATGGGACCCCGTCGGCACGGGGGATCGACCATGACACCGGCTGATGTGGGCAGACTGGTCCGCATGTACCCGCACCCACACCTGCCTGCCGACGGGGCCCGATGAGGGCGGTCGTCGTCGAGGAGTACGGCGTGATGCCGACGCTGCGGACGGTGGACGCACCCTCGTGTCCCGACGACGGGGTGGTGGTCCGCGTCCGCGCCACAGGCGTGTGCCGCTCGGACTGGCACGCATGGAAGGGCCACGACCCGGTCGCGCTCCCCCACGTCCCCGGCCACGAGCTCGCGGGCGTCGTCGACGTCGTCGGTCCCGAGGTGTCGCGATGGCGGCCCGGCGACCGCGTCACGGTGCCCTTCGTGTGCGGCTGTGGCCGCTGTGAGTACTGCCGGTCCGGGCAGGCGCAGGTCTGCCCGCACCAGACGCAGCCAGGCTTCACCGGCCCGGGTTCTTTCGCCGACCTCGTGCCCGTTCGGGCCGCCGACACGAACCTGGTTCGGCTACCCGACCAGGTCGACTTCGTCACGGCCGCGTCCCTCGGCTGCCGCTTCGCGACGGCGTTCCGCGCATTGACCGCTCACGGACGTGTGGGTCGCGGCGACTGGCTTGCCGTCCACGGCTGTGGCGGCGTCGGGCTCTCCGCGGTGATGGTGGGTGTGGCGCTGGGGGCTCGGGTGGTGGCCGTCGACGTGAGCCCCGCCGCCCTGGGACGGGCCCGTGAGCTGGGCGCAGAGGTGGCGGTCGACGCGAGT
>Ga0208537_1000054_pt1 | contig 18036 bp, 22 predicted proteins | sample MayberrySE_TuleA_FD_185672 | JGI IMG/M metagenome (GOLD analysis project Ga0208537, IMG submission 185672) | Natural and restored wetland microbial communities from the San Francisco Bay, California, USA, that impact long-term carbon... | ecosystem: Environmental > Terrestrial > Soil > Wetlands ...
CTCGGACGTCGGCCGGGAACAGCCGGCCGTCAGTCGGCGCAGCGGCCGTAGTCGTCCTCGAAGCGGTGGATGTCGTCCTCACCGGTGTAGGCGCCGCGCTGGACCTCGATGATCACGAGCTCCTCGCTGTTCTCGTTGCACAGCCGGTGCTTCGCGCCCTGTGGGACGTCGATGCTGTGTCCTGGCCCGGCGGTGATCGTCTCGCCGTCCACGATGCAGGTCGCGATGCCGAAGACGACGACCCAGTGCTCGGAGCGGTGGTCGTGGGTCTGGTACGACAGGCGGCAGCCCGGCTTCACGTGGATGCGCTTGACCTTGTAGCCGCGGTCCACGTCGATGACGTGCCACGACCCCCAGGGGCGCTCCTCGTAGTCGAGTGCCACGCGCACACCTCTCTCTTCGCCTGAAAACGGACGGGCAAAGCCTACGGGAGCGGTTCCTCCCGGTCCGCACGATCCCGCAGGGCCGCGGGAGAGCACGATCGCGGCGCAAAAGCGTCCCGCCCCGGGCAAAGGGACCGCTCGGGACGGGACTGGACGACCGCCTGCGCTTGTGGGGGGCTTGAGGCGGCCTCCTAACGAACACCCTAGGCCGCAAACGCCCGCGTGGCGCGCTGATGACGAGAAATCTCAGCGGAAGCACAGAAAACCGCCCGGCCCGACCCCCCAATGTGGGGAGCCGAGCCGGCAGAGCATGTCCCTCAGACGAGCCCCCACGCCCGCCGATCAGATGCTCTCTACACCTGAGACGGCCCTCGTGACGGGTCATGACGCGACTTCGGAAGTTTTTTTCGATCCTCGTAACCTACGGGGATGGCACGCTCGCTCCTGGTCAAGGTCACCGCCGGTCCCGAGGACGCCGAGCGGTGCAACCAGGCGTTCACGGTCGCGGCCACGGCGGTCGCCTCCGGGGTGGACGTCTCCCTCTGGCTCACCGGTGAGGCGGTGTGGTTCGCGGTCGAGGGGCGGGCACCCGACCTGGGTCTCCCCCACGCCGCTCCGGTCGCCGACCTGATGGCGGGCGTGCTGGCGGGAGGGACGGTCACGGTGTGCACGCAGTGCGCCCAGCGGCGTGACGTCACGGAGTCCGACGTACTGCCCGGGGTGCGGATCGCGGGCGCCGCCACCTTCGTCGACGAGGCGCTGGGCGAGGGCGTGCAGGCGCTGGTCTACTAGGCCGGGTTCTCGCCGGGAGGACTCCCACCGGCCTCGCGGAAGGTCTTGACCGCCGACCACGTCACCGCCGCGAACGGCACGGACAGCAGGGCGCCGATGACGCCGGCCACGATCGTCCCGGCGGTCAGGGCGAGCAGGATCGCGAGCGGATGGAGGGAGAGTGCCTGACCGAGTACGACGGGGGCGAGGATGTCGCCCTCGAGCTGGTTCACGGCGATCACCACCGCCACCACGATCAACGCGGTGACGAAGCCGTTCGAGACGAGGGCCACGAGCGCCGCGAGCGTCCCCGCGATCGTGGCGCCGACGAGCGGGATGAACGCGCCGAGGAACACGACCACCGCCAGCGGCAGCGCGAGCGGGACGCCGAGGACCACCAGGGCGATCCCGATCACCAGGGCGTCCACGAAGGCGACCACGGCGGTGCCCCGGACGTAGCCGCCGAGCACGCCGGCCGAGCGCCGCGCGACCTGGTCCCAGCGCGGGCGGTGCGACTCGGGCAGCTGGTCGCTGATGAAGCGCCAGATCGTGCGGCCGTCCTTCAGGAGGAAGTACAGCAGCACCACGCCGAGGAAGATGCCCGTGACGATCTCGAGTGCGAGCGTGGCCCCGGAGATGGCGCCCTGCTGGAACTGCGTGCCGCCGACGAACTCGCCGAGCCGGTCCTGGGCGTCGGTCACGTGCTGCTCGGTGATGGGCAGCGGACCGTCGACGACGTAGTTGCGGAGCTCGGTCAGGCCCTCACTCGCCGAGTCCCTGAGCTCGTTCCACTGGTCGCCCACGGCGTTGCTGATCCACCACACGACGCCACTGAGGGCGGCGATGCCGACGAGCATCGTGAGCAGAGCCGCCAGCGAGCGTGGGACGTGCTTGCGGTCGAGCCAGTCGACGACCGGGTTGGCGGCGGCGGCGATCAGCGTGGCGATCAGGAGGGGTACGACGACCAGGCGAAGTCGCACCGCGGCGTAGGTGACCACCACGACGAGGGCCAGGACGATCAGCACCTGGAGGCTGCGGATGGCGGCGCGTCCCAGGCCGTCCTGCCAGGCCGGGTGGCCCTCGTGGTGCGGCCTCTCGGGCACCGTCGGCCGGGCCGCGGCGCCTGCGAGCTCCGGCTGCACGCGCCGCCTGCTCCACTGCCTCATCCGGTTGCCCCGTTCAGTCGGCGCGGTTGGCCTCCACGGTCGAACGGTACCGCTGGTTCGGGGGTCTCGCCCTCCACTTGCGAGTCGGCCCTCGAGCTCAGCGGCGGGGCTGGGCCGGGTTCGTCGGGACGCCCTGGGACGGTGGGTTCACCGGCGGACCCTGGGTCTGGGGGGAGGCGTCGGAGCCGCCGGCCACGCCGGACGCGGCCTCCGGGGCGATGCCCTGGGGCGAGCCGCCGCTCGGCTCGGCCTCGCCGGTGTTCAACGCGACCAGGCGGTGCTCGAGGATCTGCACGACCGCGACCCGGTTGGCGTGCTCCCGCTCGTAGTCGAGCAGCTGGCGTACCCCACCCTCGCCCAGCGTCCGGACCCGCGACTCGATCGAGCCGACGGGGAGCTGGTCGTAGTCGGGAAGCGGCAGTTCGTGGTGCGTCATGGACCCTCCTGGGTGTTTCCGGGAGTTCGAGGTCCGGCCGGCTTCGGTCACGTGCACGCCGGACCGCTCTGTCATGAGGGCGTACCCGACGACTCCTGCACGAAACGGGCACCGGGGTGGGTCCGGCGGTCCGGGCCGCTCGGGCGGTTCAGGGCCGGGGGTTGGTCCGGGTCCACGGCCGGGTGTCACGGCGCCGGCCCATGGCGGCCGCACAGCGAGGACACACGTCTGCCACGCGGTCGGCGTCCCGGCCGGAGGCAGGCTGCACGTCGGCCCAGTCCACGTGCGGGAACTGGGTGAGCTGGGACCTCTTGGTCGACAGACCGCACAGCGTCTGGTTGGTCCCCACGAGCCAGGCGTGCACCTCACCGGCAGGGGTGCGGAAGCCATCCGGGTCGGTCCACGAACGGGTGGCTGCGACGGAGGCCCTCTCGACGCGTTTGGACATGTCCGCCCCCTCAGTCCGGAAGCAACGGGGCGTTGCCAACACCCCAGGCTCACCTGAGGGACGTACCCGGCTCTCATCCGGGCAAGCGTGCGACAAATCGCCCCCAGGTGGGTTGCCACGGGAATACGCTCGAAGGGCGAGACGCCCCGTCTCCAAAGGGGGAAATGACATGTCCAACAACGCACCGCCGCCGGTCGCACCGGACCAACCCAGTCCGGGAGAACCCGCAGCTGCGAGCGCCGACGCCCTAATTGCTGGAGGCCTCCCGCCGCTCCCACCAAGCCCAGGGGTTCCCGGCCAAGCTGCCTGGCAGCAGGATGCCCTGGCGCGTTGCCAGACCCTCCGGGCGCGCTGGGCGGTGATCAACGGCGCGGCCTCCGATGAGGCCCACGCGCTCTTCGAGTCCTTGCTCCAGAACGCTGAAGTCGCCTGCACCGACCAGTCGGTCTGGAGGCGTCTCGGCAGCGGTTGGAGCGGCATCCTCGTCGAACGGGTCTGGGCCAACGTGCACGCCGCCGAAGTGATCCTCGTCGAGAACCATCCGCAAAGGACACTCGCCGGCATCGCCACCTACGTTGCTGACCAGGTCCGCGCCGAGCTTCCTGCCACGAGCCGACAGGCCCGCCTCTTCCGCGACGACGGGTTGGCCGATGACACGACCCCGCGTGCCGTGGCGATGGCCCTCCAGTCGGCGCACTCCGCATCGGCAGGCAAGCACAAGCGGGTCCGGAGCTTCCGGAACACCATCTTCATCGCCAGCGGCGTCGTCCTGCTCGCCGTCGTCGGCCTCGTCGTCATGGGTTGGCGGATCCCCGAGGCGCTTCCGATGTGCACCGAGGACGGCAGGCAGTGCCTGCTGGGCACGACCCAGCCGGGTGCTACGCACGTCCTGGTCGTCGCGGCGATCGGCGCAGCGGCGGGCATCCTCTCGGGCATCGCCTCGATCCGACGGATGCGAGGTACGTCGACGCCCTACTCCATCCCGACTGCGCTGTGGTTCTTCAAGGCGCCGTGCGGTGCACTGTCTGCTGTGCTCGGCCTCCAGCTGGTTCGCGCCGGCCTGGGTGAGGAGCTGGGCGCCACCTCGGTGGCGGCGCTCACCGCCTGGGCGGTCATCTTCGGGGCCGCACAGGAGCTGGTGACCCGGCTCGCGGACCAGCAAGGACAGGTCGTCCTGGAGGCGGTCCGTTCCGGGACCGGCAACACGCCCAAGCAGTCGGAGCAGACCGACTAGCGTCGCTCGAGCAGGCCCTCCTCCTCGACGAGCTCGAGCGAGAGGGTCTTGTAGCCCACGTCGTCGAAGAGCACGGTGATCCGGTCCTCCTCGAGGTCGGTCACCGTGCCCTCGCCGAAGTCCTCGTGGCGCACCTGCGAATGCAGCGCGAAGGCGGCGCCGTCGTCGGTGGCCACCGCCGTGGCGACACCGTCCACGCAGTTGTCGCAGGTCCCGCAGAGGTCGTCGGCCTCCTCGCCGAAGTACGCCAGCAGGAAGTCCGCACGGCACCGCGACGTCTCGGCGTACCCGCGCATCATCTCCACGCGCGACCGCTCGAGCTTGCGATGCGCCTCCGCGCGCTCGACGACCGCGTCGACCACGGCGTCCGTCGCCCCGCCGGCGACCTTCGGGCCACCGCTCTCCTCGACGAGCTCGAGCAGGTTCAGGATCCGGCCGGCCTTGCGGGCGCCGAGACCGCAGTGCTCGCGCACCTCGCGTGGGTCGGTGCCACCGGTCGCGCGCACGGCCTCGGCCACGGCGAGGACGTCGTCGCGCTTCGGGATGCCCCCGGAGAAGAACCTCCCGAGCGAGAGGTCCTCAGGTCGGTAGACGAGCGTCGCGACCGCGGGCTCGCCGTCGCGTCCCGCACGGCCGACCTCCTGGTAGTAGGTGTCCGGCGACTCGGGGACCTCGGCGTGCACGACGTAGCGGATGTCGGCCTTGTCGATGCCCATGCCGAACGCCGAGGTCGCGACGATCGTGTCGACCTCGTCGTCCATGAACGCGTCGAACGCCTCGTTGCGCCGCTTCTGGCTCAGGCCCGCGTGGTAGACGGCCGTCCTGCGGCCCAGCTCCTCCAGCGCCGCTGCGTACTCCTCCGCACCCTTTCGCGTGCGGCAGTAGACGATGCCGGAGCCCGTGCACTGCGCCGCCAGGTCCTGCACCGTCTCGAGGACCGTCCGCCGCTGGTCGGCGGGGTCGGTGCAGCGTACGACGCGGAGGCTGATGTTCTCGCGCTCGAAGCCGGTCACGACCATGCGGTGGTCGCGCAGCCCGAGCTGCTCGACGATGTCGTGGCGGACCGGGAGCGCCGCGGTCGCGGTCATCGCGATGATCCCCGGCGAGCCGATCTCCTCGATGAGCTCGCCGAGCCGGAAGTAGTCGGGCCGGAAGTCGTGACCCCACGCCGAGACGCAGTGCGCCTCGTCCACCGCGACCAGGCTCGGCTCGAGCGCGGAGACCTCGCGGAGCACGTCGGGGTTGGCCAGCTGCTCCGGCGACATGAACAGGAACTCGAGCTCGCCGGCCCGGGCCTTCTCGAGGGCCTCGGCGCGCTGCGCCTCGGTCTCCGCCGAGCTGACCCGGGCCGCGTGCAGCTCCTCCGCCCCGCCCTCGAGCAGCCCCTCGATCTGGTCCTGCTGGAGCGCGAGCAGGGGAGATACGACGACCGTGCACCCCTCGAGAAGGACGCCGGCGACCTGGTAGGTCAGCGACTTGCCCGAGCCGGTGGGCGAGACGAGCAGCACGTCGTGGCCGTCGAGCAGCGCCTGCATCGTCTCCTCCTGCCCGGGGAGGAGCGAGCTGTGCCCGAAGTACCTCTCCGCCGTCTCCCGTGCGCGGCGCCCGTTGCTGCGCGGCTTGGTGCTGCGGGCCTGCGGTGACCCGGGACGGCTGCTTCGGGGCGGAGTCATGGCAGCAGGTTGCCCCAGGTGGGCTCCGCCATGCGCGCTCCAGGGTCGTTGCCGTCCATCTGGGCGGCCACGACGGCTCACGCCTAGCGATCGACCGCCTCGAGCTCGAGGGTCTCACCCCGTCGTACCGGCCTCAGCAGCGGCCCGAGACCGGCCTGCTGCGCGAGCCGCTCGAACGCGGAGAGCGGCGAGCGGAAGACACCGTAGTCGTCGTAGTGGACGGGGACAGCCCGTGCGGGCCGCACCCGTTGCAGGAAGTCCACGCCCTGCGTGGCGTCCATCGTGACGGTGTGGAAGAGGACGCGGGTGCCACCGAGGTGTACGACGGCCACGTCGATGTCCGGGTGCCGCCGGCCGATCTCGCTGACGTGGTCGCCGGTGAGGGTGTCGCCGCTCAGGTACACGCGCCGTCGTACCCGACCACCGACCCGGTGCTCGAGCAGGGAGCCCATCACCGGTGGGAGCAACGCGCCCATCAGCCCCCGCGCGTGGATGCCCGGCAGCGACTCGACGGTGAGGGTCTCGTCGCCTTTCGTGAAGGTCTCCTTCGTCCAGGTCTCGAGGCCGCGCGCCTCGAAGCCCCAGCGGTCCAGCCGACGCGCGGCCGCGGGAGTAGTCACCACGGGCTGGCTCCGGGCGAGCTCTGCCCTGGCGACCCGGTCGAAGTGGTCGCCGTGCAGGTGCGAGAGCACCACCAAGTCCAGCTCCGGCAGCGCGGCCGGCTGCAGCGCCGGCTCCGTCAGCCGCTTGGACCACAGCCCCTTGCCCAGGTAGGCACGCTGCCCCTTGTGCAAGAAGTTGGGGTCGGTCAGCAGCGTGAACGAACCGAGCCTGAGCAGCGTCGTGGCCGTGCCGACGAACGTGAGGCTGTCCATGCCCGAGTCGCTACTCGGTCGGCTTGAGGGGGTCGTGCCCCAGCGTCATCAGCTTGTGTCGCCAGGCAGCCTGTCCGGCCGTCGGCTCGAGGTCGTCGCGACGCTCGTCGTACACCTTCGCCACGACCTTCTCCATGACCCGGACGTCCTTGTCGGTGAGGTCGGTACGACGCTTGCCGAGGATGTGCACGACGTGCTGCCCGGTCTCCGTGCCGGCCTGTTCGGGCGTGACCTCGACGTCCTCGCCGGCGCTGCGGACCATGAGCCACTCGCTCAGCTCGCGGGAGGTCATGTTCACGACGCGATGGAACTCGTCCCAGAGCTCGTCGCTGACGATGTCGTTCGCCATGTGCCTGCTCCTTCCTGCCGGGAGCTGGCCCGGCATCGGTGCTGGGAGGCATCTACCGGCCCGCGTACCCACGCGGGCGAGGCACATGCGGCCTCGAAACCGCTGCCGGTCGGGCCCCGGTGCGGTGGACCGACGCCGGTGGCTGGGGTAGGTTTTGCGTCGTTTTGGGGGACGCTTCTTCTCGGGGCGAACAGGAAATCGATGTCGTTAGGAAGCACCACCATGACGGGCACGGTCGACGACGCAACGCCCTCGCCGGGAGGGTCGACCCGGACGAGGTCCGACCAGGAGCTCGACGAGATCACCGAGGCAGCCGCGCTGCTGGAGCAGGCCAAGGGCGTGCTCATCTTCAGGTACGCCATCGACGCCTGCACCGCGTTCGGCCTCATCGAGCGATGGGCCGTGGAGTCGGGCACCGGCATCGAGACCGTCGCGCACGCACTCGTGCACGACATCTGCCAGGGCGACCGGACCGAGCTCCGGGACCCCAGCTTCGTGCGGTGGCTCGAGGAGCGGCTGCGCCACCAGTTCCCGGCCGAGCCGGACAGCCCGGCCGGTAGCCCGTCCGGCTCCTGATCAGCTCCCGCTGTTGAGCCTTGTCGCGAGGAGCTGCTTGCCCCTCTCCCCGCCCTTCTTGCTCTCGGCCTGCGCCTTGCGGAAGAACTCCGCGAGCTCCTGGTCACCGTCGCGCTCGGCGTCCTCGATGTAGGTCTCGAGGCGGAGGGCGTTGCTCAGCGACCGCTCGGTGAACCAGATGATGTCGTAGACCCTGTCCCTGGTGCCGGTGATCTGGCCGGCTTCCTCGACCGTGTGCACTGCTCGACCTCCTTCGGGAATGGTGTGACCTGTTACACACCCGCTACCCCTCGAGCCTGAGCGCATTCGGACCGGGGCACAAGGGGCCCGGACCGGTGGCCCGAGTGCGCTACTCGCGGACCGCGGGGCCCTGGGAGGCCCACCACCGGGCGGCGGTCTTCTGCCACTGGGGTGCCTGGCCGGAGCGCAGGATCGTCTCGAGCCCCGGAGACCCGGACATGCCGAGCGCGTACATCTTCGCGCGCTCGCGCTGGGACCACTCCTCCTTCAGCGACGCGCGGATCACCTGGTCGGAGAAGGCGGTGAAGGACATGTGTCCGATGCCCTGCGCGATGACGGTGCCGACGTGGTCGCTGGAGTCGTCGACGAGGCCGAGCATGCGCAGCCGGTGGGAGTCCCCGCTGAGGTACCTGGCCAGGGTGGCGGCACGGGTGCGCACGAGGCTCGGAGCGTTGGGCGCGGCGAGCAGGCCGAGGAGCTCGTCGGTGATGGCGTCCCCGAAGGGCGAGGCGGAGATCAGCAGCGACGCGAGGTGGCGGCGCTCGGAGTCGCGGTGGAAGAGGGCCTCGCGCACCAGTCGCACGAGCATCCGGTCCTCGTCGTACGACGGCTCACCGGGGGCGCGCACACGGGCCGCCTCGGCCACGTCGTACGACAGGCCCCTGGCCATGCCGGGCCCGAGCTCCTCGCCCATCTCGACGACGTACTCGAGCCTGCGCCGACCTGCCCTGGCGGCAGCGTCGGTGAGGGTCGAGCGCATCCCCTCGGGCAGCGAGGCGATCAGCTCGGCGAGGTCGTCCGCGGCCTTGGCCGGGTTCGACCGCCACATCCTCAGCACGATCATGTCCAGGCGCGTGCGCTCGTCGGCGGAGAAGTCGCCACGGGAGATCTTCTGGGCGGCGACCCAGACCGCGAGCGCGAAGACGGCGTCGGTCGGCGGGTCCTCGACGAGGTCCAGGACGATCTGGGCGGCCGCACGGGTGGGCAGCTGGTCGAGCAGGCCGATGGGGTTGGTCAGCACCTGCACGCCGGGGGTGTTCAGGTGGTCCGCGATCGCGGCGGTGAGGAAGTCCTGGGCCCGAGGGACGTAGGCGATGTTCAGCGCGGCGGTGCTGTACTGCCGGTAGGGCACCTTCACCGACCGCGGGAGCTTGTTCACCACGCGGTGGCAGATCGTCTCCCAGGTGTGCGCGCGCAGGTGCACGAGCGGAACGGCCGCGAGGTGCCAGCTCAGCTCCTGCCAGTCGGCCGCACGCCCGTGACCGTCCTCGGCGAGCTCGATCAGCTCGTCGAGCCTGAGGGAGAACCGCTTGCTCGCCGGGTTGAGCTGGGGCCGCACCACTCGCGCCTTCACGCCGGGCATCGCTGCTCGCATGTAGCCGGTCAGCGAGGAGATCCTGCCCGCCTCGAACCCCAGGGCCCGCTCGTAGCCGGACATGCCTTCGTAGGAGATGGGGATCTCCCCCGACTCCCACCGGCTGACCAGGCTCCGGCTCGCCTGACAGCCGGCCGCGGTGAGCGCCTGGACGAACCTGCGCCCGTCCGTCATGTCGGGGTCGGGGTGGTGGAGGCGCGACATGGCGAGCAGCCAGCCGATGCGGGCGTCGATGTCGGGCTTGCGAGAGGTCAGCGGCGTGTCGTCGTACGCGATCTTCTGGACGCGCCCGGGGCGCCGGACCGTGGTCATTGCACCCCTCTCGGCCTCCGCAACAAGTTCCGGTGTCAAGGATAAGTCGACGCAGGGCTCAGCTGGTCCAAACCGGCTCAGCAGATTCTCCGCGCCCCGGTCAGCCGTTTGAACCCCTCATCCCCCGGGCATCTCGTCTTCAGTCCAAGTTCTCGCGAGGAGGACGGCACATGACCTTGGCGATGGCGGTCTCGATCGCGTGGGGCGTGTTCCTCCTCGAGCTGGCCCTCCTCGGCTGGTGGATCGCGAGGCACCATCGGTGAACCTCCCGCGGCTCGCCGCCTCGGCACTCGGAGCGGTCCTTCTCGGGGGCTGCGTCCCCGCGAGCCCCGACGCCGACACCTACGACGACAAGGCGGCGCTCACGCTGGGGTCCGCGGTCAGCGAGGCCCGGACCGTCGAGCGCGTCCTGGACACCCTGTACGACGGGCGCATGCTCCGGCCCGCGGCGGTGACGCAGCTGCGCTACAGCGAGGACGCCCTCGACACCGCCACCGGCGCCTTCACCGAGCTCAACCCGCCCCCGTCGCGGGACCGGCTGAACCGGCGGACGACCACCCTGCTCGGCGACGCGGGTGACCTCCTGGCACAGGCCCGGATCGCCATCGAGCGGGAGAGGGTGGGCGACTACACCACGATCGCCGACGACCTTGCGCGCCTCGCGGAGCGGATGGAGAAGCTCGAGGGGCGGACCCGGTGAAGAAGCTCTTCGCCGTCGCTCTCGGCATCCTCACCGCAGTCGGCGGCTTCGTCGACATCGGCGACCTGGTCACCAACGCCACGGTCGGCTCACGCTTCGGCATGTCGCTTGCGTGGGTCGTGGTCGCCGGCGTCATCGGCATCGTCGTCTTCGCCGAGATGTCGGGCCGGGTCGTCGCGGTCAGCGGCCGCCCCACCTTCGACATCGTCCGCGAGCGGCTCGGCCCGCGGGTGGGTCTGGCCAACCTCTTCGGGTCGATGGCCGTGACGCTCCTGACCTACACCGCGGAGATCGGCGGCGTCGCCCTGGCCCTCGAGCTCGCCACGAGCGTGTGGTCGTACTTCTGGATCCCGTTCACCGCCGCGGCCATCTGGATCGTGCTCTGGCGCGCGAAGTTCGACCTCGTCGAGAACACCTTCGGTCTGCTCGGCCTCGCGCTCGTGGTCTTCTCGGTGGCGTTGTGGCACCTCGGTCCCGACTGGGGCGACCTCTGGCACACCGCGTCCACGGCGGCCAAGCCGGCGGCAGAGCCCTGGCCGTCCTACTGGTACTACGCGATCGCCCTGTTCGGCGCCGCGATGACGCCCTACGAGGTCTTCTTCTTCTCCTCCGGAGGGGTCGAAGAGGGCTGGAGCGAGAAGAGCGTCCCGGTCATGCGCTCCAACGTCTTCATCGGCTTCCCCCTCGGCGGACTGCTCTCCCTGTCGATCGCCGGCGCCGCGGCGGTGACGCTCCTGCCCGCGGGCATCGAGGTCGAGACCCTCAGCCAGGTGTCCCTCCCCGTGGCCCTCGCCCTCGGCAAGGTCGGGCTCGCCGTCGCGATCCTCGGGTTCTTCGCGGCGACCTTCGGGGCGGCCTGCGAGACGGGCCTCTCCGTGGGCTACAGCATCGCGCAGTACTTCGGGTGGCAGTGGGGCAAGTTCGTCCGCCCCCGCGACGCCGCGCGCTTCCACGCAGTGCTGCTGCTCTCGACGGTCACCGCGGCCGTCGTACTGCTCACCACGATCGACCCGATCCTGGTGACGGAGTTCTCGGTGGTCTTCTCTGCGGTCGCGCTGCCGCTGACCTACCTGCCGATCCTGATCGTCGCTAACGACCCGGCCTACATGGGCGCGCACAAGAACGGGTGGCTGGCGAACACCTTCGGAAGCATCTACCTCGTCATCGTGCTCGCCGCCTCGCTCGCGGCGGTCCCACTGATGATCTGGACCAAGCTGGGGACGACATGAGCGACCGGATCGACGCCTACTACGAGCTGATGGACCGTCAGATCCTCGACCACGACGGCCGGATGGTCGGGAAGGTCGACGACGTCGAGCTCGAGGAGCGTGACGACGGCCGGCTCTACGTCACCGCGCTCCTGAGCGGGCCGGGAGCGCTCGGGCCACGCTTCGGCGGCGCACTCGGCACCATCGTGACGAGCACCTGGTCCCGCCTCTCCGGCCGCACCGAGCCGGCCCGGGTCGAGTGGTCCGCGGTCGCGTCCGTCGAGACCGTGATCAGGCTCGCCGTGGGACGTACGACGGTCGCGCTCGACGGCTTCGAGACGTGGATGCGCGACCGGGTCATCGCCGCGATCCCGGGATCGAAGGTGGACCCGGGATGAGCGCACTCCACCGGATGGACGACCTCCTCGGCATGCATGTCCGCTTCGCCGACGGGGTCGACGGCGACCGGGTCACCGACGTGCGCCTTGCTCCCTCCTCACGCGTCCGCGGCCAGCTGAACGAGCTCGTGGTCGACGGACTGGTCATCGGGCGGATGCGGCCCGGGACGCTCTTCGGCTACGACCGCCACCCGGACCAGGGGCCCTGGGTGATCCGGAAGGTCATCCGCGCTCTGCACCGGCACACCGGCTACGTCGGCTGGGACGACGTCGACCGCGTGGACTGGGAGGCCCGCATCGTGCACCTGCGCACCACCGGCCTCCGCGACCTGACCGCCGCGACCGACATCGGCTCCGGCTGAGCCTGCGACCGTCGCGCGCGTCTCGAGCCATCCCTACGGAGGACGGGTCAGGAGCTGGAGGCTCCGGCGCCGTCGGACGACCCGGCCCGCTCCGCGAGCTCTTCCACCAGCTCCTCCGCGACCCGGCGCAGCTTCACGTTGCGGTGCTGGGAGAGCCGGGTGAGGAAGGCGAAGGCGCGCTCGTCGTTGAGCTGGTAGCGCTCCATCACGATGCCCATCGCCTTGCCGATGGTGGTGCGCGTCTCGAGCGCCTCCTGGAGGTTGCTGATCTCGTACGCGTAGGCGATCGCGGTGGCCGCCTGGTGGCGGAAGAGATCGGCGAGGCCGTCGAGGTCCGCGAACGCCCCGGGCCTGCAGGAGTACAGGTTCAGCGCACCCTGGGTCCCGTTGCGCTCGAACAGCCGGAACGCCGCCTGCGCCCTGACCCCTGCCGCGACGGCGGCCGGACCGTAGTGGGGGAAGCGGTCGTCGTTCTCCAGGTCGGGCGCGACCACCTGGGCCCGGTCGGTGGCGGCGTCGTAGCAGGGCCCCTCGCGGAGGGCGTACTGCTTCTCGTCGAGGCCGACCAGCGAGTCGTCGGTCGCGTTGACCGTCTCGAGCCCGTCGTCGGCGTACCTGACGGAGATGGAGGCGAAGGCGACGTCCGGCACCAGCTCGACGGCGGCCTCGGTGATCTGGCTGAGGGTGGCGTCCAGGTCACCGGCGTGCAGGCGGCGCGACAGGGTCGCTGCCGCCTCGAGAAGGCTGTCATCGGTCACGTCTTGGTACCTACCCCTTCGCGCAGTCGCGACACGTCCCGAAGACGGTCAGGTGCCCGATGTCGGTGGTGAAACCGTACTCGGCCCGCAGCGTCTCGGTCATCGGGCCGATCACCTCCGGCGCCACCTCCGTGATCGCGCCGCAGCCGCGGCAGACGAGGTGGACGTGGTCGGGGGTGGCGGTCGAGTGGTACGTCGGGGCGCGGTCGCTGATGTGGTTGTGGCGCACGAGGCCGAGCTCCTCCAGGAGCTCGAGGGTCCGGTACACCGTCGAGATGTTGACCGCCTGCGACTCCTCGTGCACCGCGGTGAGGATCTCGTCGGGTGTGGCGTGCCCGAGCCGGTCCACGGCGCGCAGCACCAGCTCGCGCTGGGGTGTCAGGCGGTAGCCCTTCTCACGCAGCGTCGACTGCCAGTCCCTGGTGCTCACCCGGTCGAGTGTATTGAGCCACGCCCCGGTGTGAGATCCGGACGAGCGGGCACCTTCTCGCGAACCACTCAAGAGGGAGGGCTTACCCGCTCATGCGCAAGATCGGTGTCGAAGAAGAGCTCATGCTGGTCAACCCGGCCACAGGTGAGCTCGCTGCTGTCTCCAGCAAGGCCCTGCGGGCCCACGAGGAGCTGGCACAGGAGGAAGGCGACCACGACGAGGACCTCGTCGACCAGGAGGCGTTCCTCCAGCAGATCGAGACCGCGACGAAGCCGTGCACCGACCTGGGCGAGCTCGCCGCGGAGATCGTGCGCGGACGTCGCGCCGCAGGACGTGCCGCCCGCGAGGCCGGAGCGGCGGCGGTCGCCGTGCCGACCCCGGTCCTGACGAGAGAAGAGGCGCGGGTGACGCCCAAGGAGCGCCACCAGCGGATCCTCAACGAGTACGGCGAGATGTCCCGCTCGTCGTTGGTGTGCGGCATGCACCTGCACATCGACATCGACGGCGAGGACGAAGCCGTCCGCGTTCTCGACGGGATCCGCCCCTGGCTCCAGGTACTCCTCGCGATCAGCGCCAACTCGCCCTTCTGGCACGGCCGCGACACGAGCTTCGCGAGCTGGCGCTCCCAGGTGTGGGGCCGGTGGCCCAGCGCCGGGCCGGCCGAGCCGTTCGAGAACCCGGCGGAGTACCGCAGGACGCTCGAGAAGATGGTCGAGTGGGGCGCCGCCGTCGACGAGGGGATGCTCTACCTCGACACCCGCGTCGCGAAGGCGTACCCGACCATCGAGATCCGCGTCGCGGACGTGTGCACCGAGGTGGAGGACGCCGTCCTCATCGCGTCGCTCGCCCGTGCTCTCGTCGAGACCGCCGCCACCGAGTCCGACTCGAGGGCCTGGCGCAGCGACCTGCTGCGGGCCGCCTCCTGGCGCGCGTCGCGGTACGGGCTGGCCGGCACGCTGGTCAACCCGCACACCTGGGAGCTCGCTCCCGCCCGTGACGTGTTCGAGGCGCTGCGCACCCACGTCGAGCCCGCCCTCCGGGACGCCGGCGACTGGGAGTGGACCGGGGACGCGTTCGACCGGCTGATGGCCCAGGGCACGGGTGCCGCCCGGCAGCGCTCCGCCTTCGAGGCAACCGGCTCCGTCGAGGGCGTGATGCGCGACCTCGTCGACCGCACCGAGCGCTCCTGGACGGAGGAAGAGGGACGCATCGCGTCCTGAGGGATTACTCCGCGGCGGAGGGGTACCTCCCCGACGACCAACGAGACAAGCGGTCCCAAAAATATCGAGGAGTCCGAAATGACCCAACAAACCGCGCAGACGACCACCGGGAGCAACGTCCAGAAGGCCGCTCTCGCAGTCGGCGCAGTCTTCCTGCTCGTCGGGGTACTCGGGTTCGTCCCCGGCATCACGACCAACTACAGCAGCATGGAGTTCGCCGGCCACGAGTCGGAGGCCGAGCTGCTCGGCATCTTCCAGGTCTCGATCCTGCACAACATCGTGCACCTGCTCTTCGGCGTGGCCGGTGTCCTCATGGCCCGGACGTTCGGCGGGGCCCGCAACTTCCTGATCTGGGGCGGTGCGGTGTACCTCCTGCTGTGGGTCTACGGCCTGGTCATCGACAAGGACAGCGGCGCGAACTTCGTCCCGCTCAACAGCGCGGACGACTGGCTCCACTTCGTCCTGGGCGTCGGCATGATCGCCCTCGGCGTGCTGCTCGGCAAGCGCACCACGAGCACGACCCGCTGACCTCGGCTCCGCCGGCTGAACTCGTACCAGCCGGCGAGCGAACGGCCCGGAGCATCTCCGCTCCGGGCCGTTCTTGCTGCGTCGGCGGGACCTCTCCTAGCGCCAGGCCCGGAGGACGTCGACGGCCACGTGGCCCTCGCGCACCCGCTGCGGGTGGTCGCCCACCTTCATCGTCGCGATCCGGGAGCCGTCCCGGTAGGACAGCACCACGACCTTGTCCTCCCCGCTCACCGAGAGCCAGCACTCGCCGCCGCGCACGCCGTTCGTCGACCAGTACGGCTTGGCGCCGACGTGGACGACCTTGCGACGCAGCGTCTTGCGGTTCACGATCGCGGCGTAGTCGGACATGGTGCCCGCGGCGCAGAGCTTCGTCCCGCGCGGGTTCATCGCGAGGCCGTGGTGGGCGGAGTCGAGGACGTACTGCTCGCGCGGCAGCCCGTCGGTGCGGTCGGGCAGGGGGACGACCCGTCGTACCTTGCCGACGAGCGGCTCACCGTCGTACGTCTGCCTCCGGTCGCGCGCCTGGGTGTCGAACTCGACGAAACCGTGGAAGAAGGAGACCTGCAGGTAGACGTAGCGCTCGTCCGGCGCGACGGCCATCGGGCGGACCGCGGAGCTCATGCCCGGGTAGCCGGCCTCGGCGAGCTCCTTGCCCATGTCCCAGCGCTTGACGACCTTCATGTCGCGGTTGCGCACGATCTGGAAGACCCGCTCCCCCTTGGCCGTGTCGCGGGCGACGCCGAGCTCGGAGCGGTCGACCGGCGTGTAGACCCGGCCGATGCTGGCGTGGAAGACGCGCTTGCCGTCGGCGGTGTAGCTGTTCTCGTGCGGGGTGTCGCCGCTGGGGAACTCGCGCAGCTTCTTGCCGGTGAAGATGTTCAGCTCGTGCACCTTGTTGGCCGTGGAGTCGCTGACCAGGAGCCGCCTGCCGTTCGGGGAGACGCCCATGTGGTCCGCGCGGTACCCCTCCATGGGGAAGCGCCACACGATCTTGCCGCTCTCGAGGTCGATCCCCACCACGTCGGCGAAGCTGGGCCGGCTGACCGCGACGAGCCGCCCGTCGTTGGTGGTGAACATGTCGTCGGTGTACTGGTCGTGGCCCTCGCCGACGCCCTGCTGGATCGCGAGGTAGAACGCGAGCTTGTCGGGGCTGCTGAGGATCTCGGCCATCCGGGCGGCCTCGTCGGGGATGGTGTCGATCGTCTTGATGCGGCGGTGGGTGCGCCCGTCGATGATCGTCGCGGTGCCGTCCCAGTTGTTGCCGACGAACATCACCTCGCGCGTCTCGTCGGACGTCGCGGGGCGCGCGGTCGAGGCGGGCATCGGCGCTCGCGTGTCCGTCTCGGGCAGGGCGATGGGGTCCGCACCCGCCGGGGCCACCGACAAGGCGGCGGCTCCGACCGACAAGGTGGCGGCCAGTACGGCGGCGAGGGCGGCGGCAGTACGACGCATCGGGTGGCTCCCAGGGGTGGACGGTTACAGGAGATCAACGCGGGGCCCACGCCGCGGGTTACGGGCGCGACGGGGAGCGACCTGCCACTGGACTGCTCGGGGGTCGCGACGGCGGAGCGACAGGCCACTGGACTGCTCTGGAGGGCGCGACCGGCGACAACCTGCCTCTGGCTGGTTAGTCTGGCTTGCACCGAAGCGAGGAGATCCGATGCCTCAGCGGCTGCACCTTCTCGAGCACCTGAGCGCCGTTCTCGGCGACGCGGTGACGGTCGACGACGTCGCGCGCGCCGCCCTGACGCTGATGCTCCAGGTGGACGGGGTCGTGCGCGCGGGTGTCGCGGTGAGCCACGGAGCCGGCCGCGAGCTGGGCTTCGTCTCGACCGACGACGACGCGCTCGGCCCCACGGGGGTGCGCTGGTGCTCGATCGACGGCCTCGCCGACGTGCCCGTCGCCCGGACCGTCCGCACGAACACCCCGGTCTACCTCCCCTCCTTCGACGAGCTCGAGCGGGAGTTCCCCGGCATGGCCCCGCGGCAGGGACGTCTCGGGACCCAGGGCATGGCGTCGGTGCCGATGATCGTGGAGGGGGCGTGCGTCGGCGCGCTCATGTTCTCCTACGTGGCCGCGCAGGAGTTCTCCCATGACCAGCGGGCGTTCCTCGGCGCGTTCGCGGCGCAGGTCAGCCAGGCGCTCAGACGGGCTCTGGCGTACCAGGTCCAGCGCTCGACGTCGGAGCAGCTGCAACGCACCCTGATGCCGCACTCGCTGCCCGAGGTACCGGGCCTGGCGATGGGCGCGCACTACCGCCCAGGCGGGGTCAACGTCGACGTCGGCGGTGACTGGTACGACGTGATGCCCCTCCCGGACGGGTCCGTCGTGGTGATGCTCGGCGACGTGATGGGCAGGGGCGTGCCGGCTGCGGTGGTGATGAGCGAGGTGCGGTCCGCGGCCCGGGCCTACGGCCTTCTCGACCCGGATCCGTCGCTGGTGCTGGAGCGGCTCGACCTGGTCGTCTCGGCGCTGCCGTTCTCGGACCAGATCGTCACGATCCTCTACGGGCTCGTCGACCCCGAACGGCACCGCGTACGGCTCTCGGTGGCCGGCCATCCGCCGCCGCTGCTCGTCTCGCCCGCGGGCCGCC
>Ga0208537_1000055_pt1 | contig 17759 bp, 17 predicted proteins | sample MayberrySE_TuleA_FD_185672 | JGI IMG/M metagenome (GOLD analysis project Ga0208537, IMG submission 185672) | Natural and restored wetland microbial communities from the San Francisco Bay, California, USA, that impact long-term carbon... | ecosystem: Environmental > Terrestrial > Soil > Wetlands ...
GTTGGCCCTCGCGTGTCTGGCCGGGACTCGGCCGTGCGCACCCAGACCAAACACCGCAACAGACCAGACGAGGCGCAACCCTAGTGGCGAACATCAAGTCCCAGATCAAGCGCAACCGGCAGAACGAGGCCGCGCACGAGCGCAACAAGGCCGTCAAGTCTGCGCTGAAGTCGGCGATCCGCAAGTTCCGCGAGGCCGCCGCGGCTGGTGACGCCGAGAAGGCGCAGGAGCTGGCGAAGGTCGCCAACAAGAAGCTCGACAAGGCTGCGTCCAAGGGCGTCATCCACAAGAACCAGGCCGCCAACAAGAAGTCGGCCATCTCGAAGAAGGCCTCCTCCCTCTGAGGTAGCCCCACCAATCAGGCGCCGTCCGGGTGACGGCGCCTTTTTGCGTGCCCGCTGCCGGGCACCGCAGCGGGGGCGCGGGGCGCCGTACCGGCCATGGGCTCAGCGGGAGGAGCGCGCGCTGGTCACCGAGATGACCATCCGCTCGAGGGCGTACGAAGCGTCGCTGGCCGCCCCCTTGACGTCCGCGTCGGCCTGGGCGACGGCCTGGATGGCGCGCACGAGCCCGGCGTCCTCCCAGCCGCGCGCCTGCTCGCGCAGGGTCCGCAGCTTCCAGGGCGGGACGCCGACCTCTCTCGCGAGATCCCCCTCTCGCAGGCCCCTGGGGGCGCTCTTGTACTTCGCGAGCCCGCGCAGGCCGCTGGCGAAGGCGCTCGTCACGAGCACCGGGGCGGTGCCGTTGTCGAGGGCCCAGCGAAGCTCTTCGAGTGCCCGCGCCGTGCGACCGAAGATCGCCGCGTCCGCCACGGCGAAGCCCTTGACCTCCGCGCGGCCGCCGAAGTAGCGCTTCACGACCTCCGCCGTGAGCGGCTCCCCCGCGAAGTCGTTCGCGAGCTGGTGACAGGCGCCCGCGAGGGCCCGCAGGTCCTGCCCCACCGCCTGGACGAGCAGGTCGGCGGCGTCCTCGGCGAGCCGTGCCCCGTGGGAGCGGGCCTCGGCAGCGACCCAGCGGGAGTACTCGCTCGGCTTGAGCGCGGCGGACTTCACCTCGGTCACCGGCTTGAGCTTGCGCAGCTTGGCAAGGAGGCCGGAGCCCTTCTGTCCACCTGAGTGCACGAGCACCAGCCCGACGTCCTCGGCCGGCGAGGCGGCGTACTCGAGCATGCCTTCGTAGGTCTCGTCAGGGAGGTTCTCGACACCCCGCACGACCACGCACCTGATCGCGGAGAACAGCGAGGGAGCCGCCAGGTCGCCCAGCGTGTGCATGCTGAGCTGGTCCGCGCTGGTCTCGCTGAGCTCCGCCTCGTCGTCGGCGTGGCGGACTGCCTGGAGCGCCGCGGTGACCGCCCGCTCGTTGAGGAGCTCCTCGGGCCCCGTCACCAGCGTGACGTGGCCGAGAACGTCGGATGCCTTCGGGGTCGCCATGGTGGGGCCAGCCTGCCACACGGCACGGACACCGCTGACGAGTACTCAGGTGGGTGGTGGGTACGACGCGTGTGACCCCTGTCGCCGCCATGCATCTGGCGGGGTGCACGCCCGTGTGGAAGGAGCTCGATGACCCCGGACCTGATCGCAGGTCGCTACCAGGTCCTGCGCCCTGTGGGGCGCGGAGGAATGGGAACCGTGTGGCTGTGTCGTGACGAGGTGCTCGGCCGGGAGGTGGCGGTCAAGCAGATCGGGGCCCTCCCCGGAGAGTCCGCGACCGACACGGCCCGGGCGCTCCGGGAGGCCAGGTCCTCCGCGGCACTGAACCACCGCAACGTGGTGTCGGTGTTCGACATCGTCGACACCGACGACGGCAACGCCTGGCTGGTCATGGAGTACGTCCCGTCCCGGACGCTCGGCGAGATCGTCCGCGAGGACGGCCCCCTGCCCCCATCCCGGGCGGCACGGCTCGGGGCCCAGGTCGCCGAGGGCCTCGCCGCCGCCCACGCTGCCGGGACGATCCACCGCGACGTCAAGCCCGGCAACATTTTGGTCGGGGAGGACGACGTCGCCAAGATCAGCGACTTCGGGATCGCGCGCGGCGCCGACGACGACCAGCTCACCAGGACCGGACTGGTGACCGGGACGCCGTCGTACTTCTCCCCCGAGCTGGCTCGCGGCGAGGATCCCGGACCGGAGTCGGACGTGTACGCGCTCGGCGCCACCCTCTACACGGCAGTCGAGGGCCGCTCGCCCTACCCCGAGCAGCGCAACCCGATCGCGCTGCTCCAGAAGATCGCGGCAGAGGAGCCGGCACCGGTGAGCCGGGCCGGGGCGCTGAGCATGCCGATCGGCCGGATGATGGACCGTGATCCCAGCTCACGCTGGACGATGGCCGACGCAGCGCAGGCGCTTCGACGGCTCGCCGAGCAAGGCGACGCGGCGGCGGAGGACACGGCGGTGATGGCGGCGCCGCCCCGTGAGAGTGCCTCCCGGCCACAGCCTGCCGAGACCGGCACCCCGGCCGCGCCCATCGCCGCCGCACCCCAGGGGGGCGGCTCCGACGACCCGGACGGCAGACGTCGACGCCGCACGGCCCCCTGGCTGGTGGCCGCCGCGCTGATGCTCGTGGTCATCCTCGCCGTCGGGTTCATGATGGTCGGCGACGAGCCCGAGGACGAGGCGGGCCCGGCCGCGACGTCGGAGGAGGCGGCCTCGCCGTCCGCGACGCAGGAGGAGCCCTCGCCCTCGGCCGAGCAGGAGAGCCGGTCTCCGACACTGGAGCCGAGCGACACTCCGCAGCCGACCCGCCCAGCACAGGACGAGAACCCGGGTGCGGCGATGGAGGGCGACGTCGAGGAGTACTTCTCCTTCATGCCGCAGGACACCGATGCCGGGTGGGAGAGGCTCGCGCCCAGCATGCAGGCGCAAGGTCGCGACGACTACGAGCAGTGGTGGGGCTCGATCGAGTCCGTCGACCTCCACCGGGCCGACGCCGTGGGCGGTCAGCGCCAGGTGGAGATCGACCTCACCTACTACTTCGAGGACGGCACCGCCAAGCGCGAGACCCAGCGCCTGAGCCTCGAGAAGTCCGGTGACCGCTACCTCATCGCCGACGACGAGGTGCTCAGCTCCCGCACGGTCAGCTGACCGTCCCGCACGACGACCGCGACGTCGCCGGACTCGTCGGTACGCCGCACGAGCGTCCCGTACTCCTCGAGCAGCTCCAGCGTCTCGGTGGCGGGATGCCCGTAGGTGTTGTCCCGCCCGACCGAGACGACCGCGACCCGTGCCCCGAGAGCGGTGAGGAACTGCGCGTCCTGGTAGCGGCTCCCGTGATGAGGCACCTTGAGCACGTCCACCCGCAGGAACGGGAGGGCGCGGTTCGTCGCCTTCTGCGCCTCCGGCTCCATGTCCCCGGTCAGCAGCATCCGGATCCCCTCGGACTCGACCAGTAGGGCCACGCTGGCGTTGTTGGCGGCCGACCCCTCGGACTCGGCCGCGCCGGTCGCGAACCGTCCCGAAGGACCGACCACCTGCCAGGTGAGCGAGCCGACCCGTCGTACCTCGCCGTAGGTCGCAACGCGCATCGGGACCCCTGCCTCGGTCGTCGCGGAGGTCACCTCCTCGGCGCCGGAGACGGGGTCTGCGAACGAGGTCACCAGGACCTCGCCCGCGAGACGCTCCCCCAGCACGGCGGGGAGGCCGGCCACGTGGTCCTCGTGGAAGTGCGTCAGCACCACCACCGGTAGCCGCTCCACCTCGAGCCGGTCGAGGCAGCGGTCGAGCGCCTCCGGGTCCGGCCCGACGTCGACCACGACCGCGTTGCCCTCGCCGGCGTTGAGTACCAGCCCGTCGCCCTGCCCCACGTCGCACGCGACGAGCACCCAGCCGTCGGGGGGCCACCCGGGAGTCGGAAGCGGGCGTACGACGACCAGCACCATCAGCACGGTGAGCGGGACCGCCCGACGACGGGAGCCGAGCAGCCTCGGCATCACCCAGGCCGAGCCGAGGCAGAGCAGGCTCAGCAGCATGACGGAGGTCCACGTCGAGGACCAGCCGACGGCGGCCGTGGGAAGGTCCGCGCTCCGACCCGCGACCGCCGTGATCCACCAGGCGCACCATCCCGCGCCACGACCGACGAGCACGCCCACGGGCTCCACCACGAGGACCATCAGCCCGCCCGCGAGCCCGAGGACCGTCGCGGGCCCGACCGCGGGAGCGACTGCCATGTTCGCGGCCAGGGCCACGAGACTCACCTGCCCTGAGATGGCGGCCACCAAGGGCGTGCAGGCGAGCTGCGCTGCCAGCGGGACGGCAACGGCCTCGGCCAGCCAACGCGGCAGCCACGTCGCCAGGGCATCACGCCAGGGAGGTGCGAGGAAGAGGATCCCCGCAGTGGCGAGTGCGGAGAGAGCGAACCCCAGCGAGAGTGCCAGCCACGGGTCGGCGAGAAGCAGGAGCAGCACCGCCACGCCGAGGGCGCGCACGCCGCGCTCCCGGCCGTTGCTGCCCATGCCGATGAGGGCGACCGATCCCATCGCCGCGGCCCGCACCACGCTGGGCTCCGTGCGCGCGAGCAGGACGAACCCGACGACACCCAGCACGCCGACCACGATCAGGCCACGCGCACGCACGCCGCACCAACGAGCGACAACCAGCACGAACCCCACGACCAGCGTGAGGTTCGTCCCGGAGACGGCCAGCAGGTGGGTGAGTCCGGAGGCTTGGAAGTCCGTGACGAGCTCGGTGGGCATCCCCCGGTCGTCGCCGACCACGAGCGCCGGGACCAGAGTGCGCTCCCCCGGGCCTGCCCCGGCCACCGCCCGTCTGATACCGCCGCGGACCGCGGCCGCTCCGTCGAGGACCTCGCCCGCCTCTTCGACCACTACCGGGGCCCGGCTCGTCGAGATCACCGCCGCGAGGTCGTCACCGTCCGAAGGCGAGGCGCGACCCTCCAGCCGGACCACGGACCCGAGCTCGACCTCGAGCCAGCCCTCGTCGGCGATCACGAGCACCGGCACCCGACCCCGGTGAGTGCTGCCGCGGCCGGTCACCTCGAGGGAGGTGACGCGAGTGAGGGTGAACGACTCGTACCTGCCCTCACGCAGGAGCGGGTCCGAGGTCACCCGCACGACGGTGCTCACGAACGCCCTCTCGCGAGCCAGCTCCGCGAGTGGGCTCTGGCTGATCCCCTCGACCCGCAGCATCGCGGATCCCGCCACCGCCGAGGCAGCGACGAACCACGCCAGCCCGAGGACCACAGGCGCTCCCCGTCGCCACCGGACGGTGAGCACGAGGCCCCCGGCCGTCATGATCGCGAGGACCAGCCAGTGCGGGAGGAGGAAGCCGCCGAGGCCACCTGCCCAGGCCATGAGGGCGAGGACCACTGCTCGAAGGTCCGGGGGCGCCTTGTCGGAAGCCGCTGGCGCCTCGGGGCTCACAGCGTGACGAACGGAGCGATCTCGGCGAGCGTCGCGTCACCGATCCCCGACACCTCCAGGAGCTCGTCGACCGCGGTGAACGGCCCGTTGTCGGTGCGCCACTGGAGTATCGCCTGCGCCGTGACCGGTCCCACCCCGGGCAGCTCCTCGAGCTCGGCCTGCGTGGCGGAGTTGATGTTCACCAGCGAGGCTCCCCCGTCCGCCGCGCCACCGGCCGAGGCAGCCGGGGCCGCGATTCCTCCTGGCGGCGGGACGCCCACGACGATCTGCTCCCCGTCGACGAGCAGCCGGGCGAGGTTGAGGATCGTGAGATCCACCCCGTCCCGCGCTCCGCCGGCCGCCTCGAGCGCGTCGACGACGCGTGAGCCGATCGGCAGCGTCGCGATCCCCGGACGTCGTACCTTCCCGGCGACATCGACCACGACGACCGCCGGATCCCCTGTCGCCGCCGCGGCCGCGGGATCCGCGGCGGGAGTGACCAGTTGGGCGGGCGCGGCCTCGAGACCTCCCGTGGGCTCCGACCACCTCGCCGTGGGCGCGGCCGTCGCGGCCCCGTCCGCGCGGACCACCCACCACGCCGTGACCGCGAACGCCGCCGCGACCAGTAGCGCGACGACGCTGAGATGGCCTGCTGACAGGAACGCACGCCCCTGCAGGGTCGGGGGCAGCCTGTCGTGGACCCATCCACCGATACGGCCGGCACCGCTCACGGGGCGACGAGCGTGCCGCCCGCGCACGGGGCGGCCAGGCCCCCACCCATCAGGGTCAGAAGGCAGGACCTCAGGGCCGTGCTCACCCGTGGCCGCGGGGACCGGGACGCGGGGCAGGTCCGCCTTCCCCGGCTCAGGCCCTGCCCCCAGCTCCGGCTCGGTCGCCAGGGTCTGCCGGACACCGGCGAGCTCGGCGCTCAACAGCTCGAGGCGACGGCGGGCGATCTCGGCCATCTCGACCTGGGCTGTCCTGCGTGAGCGCATGCACCGAACCTAGGAAGGTCCGGCTCCCCCAGGAAGGCGCGAGGCGTCTTCTGTGGACAACTACCACGATCCCGTTCCTGTGGGCGAAGCTCAGCTCACCCGCGGCGAGACCACGACGGCCACCATGCCGGGCCCGACGTGGGCGCCGATCACCGCACCGACCTCGCCGACCACGACCTCCCGCGGGCCCAGGTTGGTCGAGAGCCGTTCACGCAGCTTCGAAGCGAGCAGCTCGGCGCGCTCGGGGTTGGCCAGATGCGCCACTGCGACGTCGACCTGTCCGGAGCCCGCGGCAGTGACCGCGAGCTCCTCGAGCCGGCTGAGCGCGCGTCCGGCCGTGCGCACCTTCTCGAGCATGCCGACCCGGCCGTTGTCGAGGGTCAGCAGCGGCTTGACCGCCAGAGCCGATCCCAGGAGGGCCGCAGCCGCGCCGATCCTCCCGCCCCGGCGGAGGTACTCCAGCGTGTCGACGTAGAAGAGTGACGTGCTCCCCGTCGTACGTCGCCGTGCCGCCTCTGCGGCATCCGCCGCCGACCCGCCCGATGCCAGGACCTCGGCAGCCGAGAGCACGCCGAACCCGGTCGCCATACCGACCTGCCGGGAGTCGACGGTGGTCACGGGAACCGTCGCCTCCTTGGCCGCGAGCTGCGCGGACTCGTAGGTCCCGCTGAGCTCGCTCGAGACGTGGATGGAGACCACCTCGTCGGCGCCCGCGGCCGCGGCCTTCTCGTAGACCTCGAGCATCGCTGCCGGTGTGGGGCGCGAGCTGCTGACCGGCTTCCACTCGCGGAGCGCCGCGGCCACCGTCTCGGGGGTCGCACCACCCTCGACACCTTCGTCGTAGGACTTCGCCCCGATCACCACCTGGAGGGGTACGACGACGATCCCGTGCTTCTCGGCGACCTCCGGCGGCAGCGAGGCCGTCGAGTCCGTGACGAGTGCTGTACGGGGCATGCGGGAAGGTTACCTGTCCGTCGCGGTCCAAACCGGGATCGTCCGCGGAGGAGGACGTGTTGTATGCCGGAGGCGGGTACTGCCCGAGACAGCCCCGAAAGTCGAGGAGAGGAAGCTCATGCGCGTCGTCATCGCCGGAGGTCACGGGCAGATCGCCCTGCTGCTCGAGGAGCGGCTGAGTCGAGGCGGGCACGAGCCCGTGGGAATCGTCCGCAACGCTGCCCACGTCCCGGACCTCGAGCAGCGCGGCGCCTCGGCCGTCGTGCTCGATCTCGAGAAGGCGACCGTGGGCGAGGTCTCGGCCGTGCTCGACGGAGCCGACGCCGTGGTGTTCGCCGCGGGTGGCGGCCCCGGGTCGGGGGTCGCACGCAAAGAGACCGTCGACAAAGGCGCGGCAATCCTGCTCGCGGACGCAGCGGAGCAGGCCGGTGTGCGCCGGTACCTCATGGTCTCCTCGATGGGCACCGACCAGGCCGACCCGACGAGCGACGACGTGTTCCAGGTCTACCTGCGCGCCAAGAAGGCGGCCGACGACGACCTCCGAGCGCGCGACCTCGACTGGACGATCGTCCAGCCGGGGCGTCTGACCGACGACGCGGGCGTCGGCCAGGTCACGCTCGACCCCACGGTTCAGCCCCGGGACATCCCGCGCGCGGACGTGGCCCACGCCCTCGCCGCGGCCCTCGACAGCCCGGCCACCATCCGCAAGCAGTTCACCCTGCTCACCGGCCCCGTCCCCATCGAGGAAGCCCTCAGCGACCTGCCGTGACGCCGAGGAAGCAGCTCGGCGTGCGCCGGGCGAGAGAGCGCGGCCGGAGCCGGGAGACAGCGGACGCCTGAAGCGGCGTTCGCAGACTGGGTGGCGGTCAGCGGCAGAGAAGACGCGGACGCCGCCCCGCGACGGTGGCTTCCGGCGCGGGCCGAGCGGCGCCAGCCGGAGCGGGTCAGCTCGCGACGATGTTGACCAGCTTCGGCGCCCGCACGATCACCTTGCGGACCGTCTTGCCCTCCAGCGACCGCTGGATCACCGGCTCGGCCAGCGCCATCGCCTCCAGGTCGGCCTCGGAGACGTCCGGGCTGACCTCCAGCTTGGCCCGCAGCTTTCCCTGGACCTGCACGATGGCGGTGATCGAGTCCTGCACCAGCAGCGACTCGTCGACGGTCGGCCAGCCCGCGCGGGCGACGGTCGGCTCGTGTCCCAGCCGCGACCACATCTCCTCGGCGGTGTACGGAGCCACCAGCGACAGCATGATCGCCACCGCCTCGGTCGCCTCACGGACCGCCGCGTCCGCAGGGCCGCATCCCGAGTCGATCGCCTTGCGGGTGGCGTTGACCAGCTCCATGATCCGCGCGACCACCACGTTGAAGCGGTGGGAGTCGACGAGCTGCTCCGCCTCGCGCAGCGTCCGGTGGGTCGCCTTGCGCAGGGTGACGTCGCCGTCGTCCAACGGGATGCCCGGCGCCGAGACCACGTCTCCGCTCAGCCGCCAGGCGCGCTGGAGGAACTTCAGCGACCCGCCCGGCGAGACGTCCGCCCAGTCGATGTCGTCCTCCGGCGGACCGGCGAAGACCAGGGTCAGGCGCACGGCGTCGACGCCGTACTCGTCGATCATGTCGCCGAGGTTCACGCCGTTGCCCAGGGACTTGCTCATCGCCTTGCCCTGGTTGATGACCTGGCCCTGGTTCAGCAGCGCCTCGAAGGGCTCGACGAAGTCGACCATCCCCATGTCGTGCAGCACCTTGGTGAAGAACCTGCTGTACAGCAGGTGGAGGATCGCGTGCTCCACACCTCCGACGTACTGCTCGGCCGGCATCCAGCGCCGGACCGCCTCCGGGTCGAACGGACCCTCGGTGTAGCTCGGGGAGCAGTAGCGCAGGAAGTACCACGACGAGTCGACGAAGGTGTCCATCGTGTCGCTGTCGCGCTTCGCCGGGCCGCCGCAGGACGGGCACTCGACGTTGACCCAGTCCTCCGCTGCGGCCAGGGGCGAGGTGCCCTTCGGCTTCAGATCCGCGCCGCGCAGGTCGGGCAGTACGACGGGCAGCTGCTCGTCCGGGACCGGGACCTCGCCACAGGAGTCGCAGTGGATGATCGGGATCGGGCAGCCCCAGAACCGCTGCCGTGAGAGCAGCCAGTCGCGCAGACGGAAGTTGACCGCTCCCGAGCCACGACCGTCGGACTCCAGCCGCGAGACGATCTTCGAGATCCCCGACGCCTTGTCGGTCAGCCCGTCCAGGTCCCCCGAGTTCACGTAGACCCCGTCGCCTGCGGTCGCGACGTAGGTCTCCTCCGGGTTCTCCTCGCCGGTGTCGACGACCCGGCGTACCGGCAGCCCGAAGGCCTTGGCGAAGTCCAGGTCGCGCTGGTCGTGCGCGGGCACGGCCATGACCGCGCCGGTGCCGTAGTCGGCCAGCACGTAGTCGGCCGCCCAGACGGGGATCCGCTCACCGTTGACGGGGTTGACCGCGTAGCGCCCCAGGAAGACACCGGTCTTCTCGCGCTCGGTGGACAGCCTTTCGATGTCGGTCTCCTTGCGGACCTGCTCCAGGTAGGTCTGGTAGGCCTCCCGGTGCTCGGGCGCGCAGATCTCCTCGGCCAGCTCCGCGTCCGCCGCCACGACGAAGAAGGTCGCGCCGTAGAGCGTGTCCGGTCGGGTCGTGAAGACCGTCACCGACCTCGCCTGCTGGTCCTCCACGGCCTCGATCTCGAAGTCGACGTGGGCACCCTCGGAGCGGCCGATCCAGTTGCGCTGCATGGCCAGCACCCGCTCGGGCCAGGTGTCCTTCAGCATCTCCATGTCGTCGAGCAGCCGCTGGGCGTACTCGGTGACCTTGAAGTACCACTGCGTCAGCTCGCGCTTGGTGACCTCCGCGCCGCAGCGCTCGCACATGCCCTGCACGACCTGCTCGTTGGCCAGCACGGTCTGGTCGTTGGGACACCAGTTGACCGGGCTGGACTTGCGGTAGGCCAGACCTCGCTCGCGGAAGCGCAGGAACAGCCACTGGGTCCAGTGGTAGTACTCCGGGTCGCTGGTGTGCAGCCGTCGTGACCAGTCGAAGCTCACGGCGTACCGCCGGAAGGACTCGGCCTGGGTCTCGATGTTGGCGTAGGTGTAGGTCGCTGGGTGCTCGTCGCGCCTGATCGCGGCATTCTCGGCAGGCAGGCCGAAGGAGTCCCAGCCGATCGGGTTCATCACGTCGTAGCCGCGCTGCCACCAGTACCGCGCGAGGACGTCGTGGAGCGCCATCACCTCGGCGTGACCCATGTGCAGGTCACCGCTCGGGTAGGGGAACATCGTGAGCGCGTAGCGACGCTCCCTCGAGCCGTCGTCGTCGGCCTCGAAGGGGTTCAGGTCCTCCCAGACCTTGCGCCACTTCTCCTGCGCTGCGGCCACGTCGTAGGTCGCCCGGTCTTCTGCCTGCTCGGTCATCGTCTCGTCGTCTTCCTGTCGCGTTGTCGCGGCGGCTCGGTCGGAGCTCTCCTCCGGGCCTGACGCACCCCGTGGGCCCGGGCACAAAAAAACCCCTCAGGCATGAGGGGTAGCCGCGCTGTCGTGGTGCCTGTCAGCGCGGCCGGATAAGGAGAAGGTCCTTCCACATGCGGCCATGGTAGCGCAGGGCCGTCGAGGAGGTCCGGGGCGATGTGTCGAACGCCGGGGTGTGGGGAGAATCGTGGACCGGACCACTAGGGTCGGGGGTCCGCACAACGACGCAGAGAGCAGGTCTGGCAGATGACGTGGCTGGTGACAGGTGGAGCGGGCTACATCGGGGCGCACGTGGCGCGCGCTTTCACCGAGCAGGGCATCGACGCGGTCGTCCTCGACGACCTGTCGAGCGGGCACGCTGAGTTCGTCTCCGACAAGACGCCCCTGGTCGAGGGCACGATCCTCGACACCGACCTGGTCCGGCGGACGCTTCGTGATCACGACGTGACGGGCGTGGTGCACCTCGCGGGCTTCAAGTACGCCGGGGTCTCGGTCGAGCGGCCGCTGCACACCTTCGACCAGAACGTCACCGGCACGGTCAGCCTCCTCCGGGCCATGCAGGACGAAGGGGTCGACAAGATGGTCTTCTCCTCCAGCGCCTCGGTCTACGGGACACCCGACGTCGACACCGTCACCGAGGCGACCGCCCTCGGCCCCGAGTCGCCCTACGGGCAGTCGAAGCTCATCGGCGAGTGGCTCCTCGCCGACCAGGAGGCCGCCGCCGCCCTGCACCACACCTCGCTGCGGTACTTCAACGTGGTCGGCTCGGTCGACGACTCGATCTACGACACCAGCCCGCACAACCTCTTCCCGCTCGTCTTCGAGGCCCTCGTCAACGGCCGCACTCCACGCATCAACGGTGACGACTACCCGACTCCCGACGGCACCTGCGTGCGCGACTACATCCACGTGGCCGACCTCGCCCACTCCCACGTCGTGGCCGCCCAGAAGCTCGCAACGGGCGAACGGCTCGAGCCGGCCTACAACCTCGGCAGCGGCGCCGGCAGCTCGGTGCGCGAGATCATGCAGGCGATGGCGAAGGTCACCGGCGTCGACTTCGAGCCGGAGATCGCGCCACGCCGCCCCGGCGATCCCGCCCGAATCGTCGCGGAGGGTGAGCTCGCGGCGCGGGACCTCGACTGGAAGATGCGGTTCTCGCTCGAGGAGATGGTGTCGAGCGCCTGGTCGGCACGCAAGAACGCCGGCTGAGGAGCCCACCCGTGACCGTCGAGCTCGTCACCTGCCCCGTCTGCGGTGTCGAGCAGCCCGCAGTTCCTCGCTACCCGGACTACCTGTGCCGGGGCTGTGTCTCGCGTGCCAGCACGGAGGACGGCCGAAGGCTCGTACTCGTGAACACCAGCCTCGCCGGTGGCTTCGCGGCGCGGTACGCCGACACCGAGGAGCTTTGCGAGGAGGTCACCATCACCCACGTGGTCTACGTCGACGGGATCCGTTGCTGGGCCGACGAGGCGAGGCTCGGAGGCATCGTCGTCCAGCCGCGCCCTGAGGGGAACGGCTGAGCGCGGGGGACGCAGGTCATCCTATGACGGGGAGCAGGCAGTCGACCTCGCGCGGCGAGCGGTAGATCTCGACACACGGGCGGGTCGCGTCGTACTCCCCCAGCCCGCGCAGCTCCTCGAACGCCGGCCCGATGTTGCGATGGACCTCACGGACGTCGCCCTCCAACGACATCTGGAGGTAGGGCCCGCCCGGGAGGACACCCATGTTGAGCCCCAAGGCGTCGGGGTCGTCCTCGTCGCGCATCAGCGTTGCGAGCCGATAGACCGCTCGCTCCGGGAAGACCACCGCCATCATCCGGCGACCTCTCCTGGAGGTGAAGCGCGACTCCAGCTCCGGCCATCCGGCCTGGATCGCCTCGATGTCGAACGCCACGTCGAGATACATGATCGGCAGGTCCTCGCGTGCGGTGGCGGAGACCGCCCCGAGCCCGCTGGTCTCCCGCTCCGTCCCCGTCCCCGTCATGGCGGGCACGCTACGTCGGGCCCGCCCGGGATGTCGAGAGCCGGTCCGGCTGTCGAGCCCCCGGCGCGGGCCCGGCGCGACGGCCCGTGCCGCGGCGGCCGATTCCAGATGCTGGGGGTTGTCGGGGCCATGGGCCCTTGTCCGCCGTGCTCCCGGAGAGAGAATGGGGACATGAGCAACCAGGCCGGCGTGCCCGGATCCCGATCCGCACTCGCCCTCCAGTTCCCCCAGTCGCTGGGTGTGTACGACGACTACGCGGACGCGCAGCGGGCGGTCGACTACCTGTCCGACGAGGGCTTCCCTGTCGAGAACTGCATGATCGTGGGCACCGACCTCAAGCAGGTCGAGCGAGTCACGGGCCGGCTCACCAGCAGCCGGGTGGCGCTCGGCGGGGCTCTGTCGGGCCTGTGGCTCGGCCTGTTCGTGGGCCTGATCTTCTCACTCTTCGGCACGGGCGAGACCCTCCCGATCATCCTGTCCACCGCGCTGTTCGGCACGCTCTTCGGCATCATCTGGGCGATGATCGGCTACGCCGCGGCGCGAGGACGCCGGGACTTCACCTCGATCCAGCAGGTGGTCGCCACCAAGTACGAGGTGCTCGTCGAGCACAAGTTCGCCGCCGAGGGCCGATCCCTTCTGGCCAACCTGCCCGGCGGCCGCCCGGACCCCTTCGCCTGAGACGCCTCTACTCCAGCTCGGCGCCGGCCAGGGCCAGGAGGCCGAACGCGCCGGCGTCCACCACGTGGGGGAAGCCCAGGGACACGAGCAGGTCCGCGGCTCGGTCGGCGACCTTGGGGTCTCTGGAGTAGAGGAGGAACCTGTCGTCGGCCTCGAGGTCGACGAGTCTCTCCTTCAGCGAACCGTCGCCGTAGGGAACGCTCATGGCCCCCTTCACGTGACCCGCCTCGTAGGCCTCGGACGAGCGGAGGTCAAGCACGACGTAGTCGCCGGACTCGATGAGCGTGAGTGCCTCACGGGGGCCCACGACGGTGACCTTGCCGTCCGCTTCCGAGGAGTTGCACGCGCTGAACGTGAGGAGCACTACGAGCAGTGGCGCCACGAGAAGAGTCCGCACCGTCGAGGCTCCCTGGCTCACCTGACGAGCCTAGCCGCTGAGTCGGCCGGACAGCCGCCGAACGACGAGATCACGTCGAGGCCTCACCGGATGCCCTCAGGTTGTCGCTCTCCGGCCGCATCGGTGTGGAGATGTCCGCCACCGGGCCCCCGGCTGAGGTTGCCCCGCCCGTGGCGCGCTCCGGGAACGACGGCCCTCCGCGACATCGTGCCGGCGCCGACGGCCTTCTCGGGTTCCCGGGGTTCGACGTCCCCGCGCTCGCCGTACCAGGCTGCGAGCCTCCCTGCCCTGCTGATCGCACGCAGTCGTCGCTCGGTGGCGGCGCGGTTGGCGTCGGTCGTGACCAGCAGGAGATGGTCACCAGTGCGAAAGGCCGTGTGGGGGTCGGGCACGAACGAGCGGCCATCACGCACCACGAGGGTGACCAGGGAGCCGGGTGGCAGCCTGAGCTCGGACGCGTACACACCGGCGAGGCGGGAGCCCCTTCCCACGGTCATCTGCAGCAGCGAGGCGTCCACCTCCTCCAGCGGGGCGGACTCGATGGCGGCCTCGCGGGTCGCCATCGTCTCGGTGACACCGAGCCGGCGGGCGAGGAAGGGCAGCGTGGGCCCCTGGACCAGCGTGAACACGACCACCAGGAGGAAGACCACGTCGAAGATCTGGTGGGCCGCAGGCAGCCCCGCCGTGATCGGGATGGTGGCCAGAACGATCGGGACCGCACCCCGCAGGCCGGCCCATGACATGAACGCCTGCTCCCTGAGCGGGACCTTGAACGGTGTCGCCACCAGCAGCACCGAGAGCGGCCGGGCCATGAGCAGGAGCGCACCGCCCACGATGAGTGCCGGCAGCAGTGCCGCGGGAAGCCGGGAGGGGCTCGCCAGGAGGCCGAGCATGACGAACAGCCCGATCTGGGCGAGCCATGCCATGCCTTCGGCGAAGCCGAGCGTGTTCCGCTTGTGGGGCAGGTCGGCGTTGCCGAGCCAGAGTCCCGCGACGTAGACGGCGAGGAAGGGGCTCCCGCCCGCGACACCGCCGACCGCGAAGGCGAGCAGCGCGATGGCCATGGTCGCGAGCGGGTAGAGACCGGCCGAGGGCAGCGCACTACGCGAGAGAACCCACTGCCCCAGCCTCGCGATGACCATGCCGGCGACGGCGCCCACGAACAGCTGCTGGAGCATCATTCCGGCAGCGCCCAACGGACTGGCCGCCTCCCACGCGTCGGAGGTGACCAGCGTCACCAGGATGATGACCGGCGGGTCGTTGAAGCCGGACTCCGCCTCGAGCGCCGCCCGCGTCCTGCGCCGGATCGGGAGCGTGCGCATGACCGCGAACACGGCGGCGGCGTCCGTGGAGGAGACCACGGCGCCGAGCAGCAAGGCCGTCCGCGGGTCGACGTCGAGGAGGAGATAGGCCGCGCCGGCCGTGACCGTGACGCTGATCGCCACACCGACCGTCGCAAGCGCGCCGGCCAGACCGACCACGGGCCGGATCACCTCCCACCGGGTGGTGAAGCCGCCTTCGGCCAGGATCACGGCGAGCGCGAGTGTGCCGACGACCTGGACGAGGTCGACGTCCTCGAGCGCGATGCCGAGCCCGGCCTCGCCGATGGCCAGGCCGATGAGGAGGTAGAGGAGCAGGCTGGGCAGACCGGCACGGCTCGAGATCCGGACGGCAGCAACACCTGCGAGCAGGACACAGGTGGCGACCAGCAGGACGAGGTTGAGATCCGCCGGGTTCATGGCAGGAACCGCGCAGACGACGAGGAGAGCCTGACCTCGACGTCGCGCAGCTCGACCTCCAGCACGCTCACGCCCCAGCTCGGTGTGAGGCCCCGCAGATCCTCCTGCACCAGCGGGACTTGGGTCTCGCGCGCCTCGACAAGCGCTCGCAGGTCGACGTCGGCGAGCTGCGAGCGGAGCAGGTGCGCGATCTCGGCTGCCACCAGAGCGGCGGCGACGAACAGCAGTGTCATCCTGCCGTCGCCCGGCCCGACGGCGAAGACGGCCGACATCTCTCTCACGTTCACCTCCTCCACAACTCTCTCCGAACGGCCGTCGGTGCCGTATCCGTGCCACCACCCATCTTTGTTCCTAGGGTGGGGACGTGAGGACTGCCGCGAACCTGCCGTTGTACTGGCGTGTCGTGCTCATCAACGGCGTCGTGTTCATCCTCGGAACGGTGGCACTGGCGCTGTCACCGGCCACGGTGTCCACCCGCGTGCTGCGCTCGGAGGCTGTAGTGCTCGCCGTCGGGCTCACCGTCATCCTCACCACGAACGCCCTTCTCCTGCGCAGGAGCCTCGCGCCACTGGACCGCCTCGCCTCCAAGATGGCGGAGGTGGAGTCGCCGGCTCCCGGACAGCGGCTGCCCCAGGAGGGGCACGGCGTGGTGGCGGACCTGATCGCCAGCTTCAACGCCATGCTCGGCCGGCTCGAGACAGAGCGCAGCGGCAGCAACGCCAAGGCCCTCGCCGCGCAGGAGAGTGAGCGCCAGCGGATCGCGCAGGAGCTCCACGACGAGATCGGCCAGTCCCTCACCGTCGTCCTCCTGGGACTGAAGCGGGCTGTCGACGAGGCACCCCCTGAGCTCGCCGTGGAGCTCGGGTCGGTCCAGAGCGCTGCCCGGAGCAGTCTCGACGAGCTACGCCGGATCGCCCGCAGGCTCCGGCCCGGGGTCCTCGACGACCTCGGTCTCACCAGCGCACTCTCCGCCCTCGCGACCGACATCGCGAACCACGGCGGCGTGCACGTCAAGCGGGGGTTCGCGCCCGGGCTTCCCCCACTCGAGGAGGAGGCGGAGCTCGTGGTCTACCGGGTCGCCCAGGAGGCGCTCACCAACGTCTCGAGGCATGCCCGGGCCACGACGGTGGAGCTCTCACTGTCCAAGCAGGGTGAGGCCCTCCTCCTCCGGGTGGCCGACGACGGCATCGGCATCCACGGCGCCAGGGAGGGAGCCGGAATCCTCGGCATGCGGGAGCGAGCACTGCTCGTGCAGGGCCGGCTCGACATCGGCACCGGCTCCCTGGGCGGAACCGAGGTCAGGCTGCTGGTGCCTACGGTGCGTACCTCATGAACGCGGCCCGGATCCTTCTCGCCGATGACCATGCCCTCGTACGCCGGGGCGTGCGACTGATCCTCGACAGCGAACCCGACCTCACCGTCGTCGCCGAGGCAGGTGACGGCGCCGAGGCGCTCGAGCTCGCTCGCGAGAACGAGGTCGACCTTGCGATCCTGGACATCTCCATGCCGCGCATGACCGGCCTGCAGGCGGCCCGCGACCTCTCACGCCGCAGGCCCGACACCCGGATCCTGATGCTCTCCATGCACGACAACGAGCAGTACTTCTTCGAGTCGCTCAAGGCGGGCGCGTCGGGCTACGTCCTCAAGTCGGCCGCCGACCAGGATCTCGTCGACGCCTGCCGGGCTGCGCTGCGCGGTGAGCCGTTCCTCTACGCCGGCGTGATGAGCACGCTGGTGCGTGACTACCTCCAGCGGGTGCGCCGGGGGGAGCGGATGCCGAAGGCGGTGCTCACACCGCGCGAGGAGGAGGTGGTGAAGCTGATCGCCGAGGGCCACTCCTCGAAGGAGATCGCGTCGCTGCTCACGATCAGCCTCAAGACCGTCGAGCGGCACCGGGCGAACGTCCTGTCCAAGCTCGGCATGCGCGACCGGACCGACCTCACCCGCTATGCCATGCGCGTCGGTCTCATCGAACCGTAGGCGGGAGGTCCGGCCATGCGGCACAACGCGTAACGGACGACCTGCGGTGCAGATCAACCGTCGTACTGGGTGGAGCTGAGGGGACTCGAACCCCTGACCCCCTCCATGCCATGGAGGTGCGCTACCAGCTGCGCCACAGCCCCGCCGCTCGAACCTGTCCGGCTCGGGCAACTCGGGAATCTTAGCCAACCGCTC
>Ga0208537_1000056_pt1 | contig 17667 bp, 18 predicted proteins | sample MayberrySE_TuleA_FD_185672 | JGI IMG/M metagenome (GOLD analysis project Ga0208537, IMG submission 185672) | Natural and restored wetland microbial communities from the San Francisco Bay, California, USA, that impact long-term carbon... | ecosystem: Environmental > Terrestrial > Soil > Wetlands ...
CAGGTCAGTGAACCGGAGACCTCGTCGGGCGCGGGGGCGCTCTCGTTCTCGGTCTCGCTGCCTTCGCCTGATCCGCAGGCAGTGGCCAGCAGGCTGACGGCTGCCACGAGGGCGCCGGCCCGTGCAAAGCGTCGCATGGATATGTCTCCTTAAAGCGTGAGGACTCGGGCGACAACCTAACACCGGATTTGCAAGATTTGGAAGATTTGCAAGTTCTTGCTGCCGCACTGCTGAGAAACGGACTAAAGTCCTGCAACATGAGACGACCACGGCTGAACGACGTCGCCGCCCAGGCCGGCGTGAGCGAGGCGACGGTCTCGCGCGTGCTGAACGGGAAGCCGGGGGTCGGGCAGGAGACACGGCAGCAGGTGCTGACCGCCCTCGACGTCCTCGGTTACGAACGTCCGGCAGCCCTCCGCTCGACCAGTGCGGGCCTGGTCGGCCTGGTCGTGCCGGAGCTCGTCAACCCGATCTTCCCCGCGTTCGCGCAACTGATCGAGTCGGCGCTGGCGGGGCACCGGTACACCCCGGTGCTGTGCACGCAGACCCCTGGGGGCGTCACCGAGGACGAGTACGTCGAGATGCTGCTCGCCCGCGGCGTCTCCGGGATCATCTTCATCTCCGGCCTCCACGCGGACTCGACCGCGGACCCGGCGCGCTACCACGCACTGGTCGACCGAGGTCTGCCGATCGTCCTCGTCAACGGCACCAGGCCCGACCTCGCCGTGCCGTGCATCTCGGCCGACGACGCCGGGGCGGTGCGCACCGCCGTGAACCACCTCGCCTCGCTCGGCCACACCCGCTTCGGCCTCGCCGTGGGCCCGAGCAGGTTCGTGCCGGTCGAGCGCAAGGTGGCCGCGTTCAGGGAGGCCATGGCGGCGGAGCCCCACTTCGAGGGGATCGAGGAGTACAGCCTCTTCTCCGTCGAGGGTGGCCACGCGGCCACGGTCCGCCTGCTCGACGCCGGCGCGACCGCGATCCTCTGCGGGTCCGACATCATGGCGCTCGGCGCCGTCCGGGCGGTCCGTTCGCGGGGCCTCGAGGTGCCCCGGGACGTGTCCGTGGTGGGCTACGACGACTCGGCGTTCATGGGCTTCACCGACCCGCCGCTCACCACGATCCGCCAGCCGGTGGCGGCGATGTCGCAGTCGGCGGTGCAGACCCTGGTCGACGCCATCACCGGGCACACGACGCCACCGGGTGAGTACCTCTTCGCAGGCGAGCTCGTCGTGCGGGGCTCGACCGGTCCGGCCCCGAGCCGCTGAGACGGCCGACGTACCTGCTCCGCACCGGAGGCCGGTGGGCCCGGAGCGGGCGTAACGCGGAGCCCCGGCCCGCGGCTCGGTAGCATGGCCTGGGTTGCCGCCGTAGGCTGGCTGTCGCCCACCAGAAGCAGGGCGCCATCCCGGGGCGCCGACCCGCCGTCACAGCGAGCGGCCATCGACCCGGGTGGCACCGCCGCAACGCCGCAGACCACAAACACTGGAGCCGACTCGTGCCTGCCATTATCGACAAGATCCTTCGCATCGGTGAGGGCAAGATCCTCCGTCAGCTGGAGTCGATCACGCGCGCCGTCAACGCGATCGAGGATGACTTCGTCGCGATGACCGACGAGGAGCTCAGGGGGCAGACCACCGCTTTCAGGGAGCGGCTCGCAGAGGGGGAGACCCTCGACGACCTGATGCCCGAGGCGTTCGCGACCGTCCGGGAGGCGGCGAAGCGGGTCCTCGGCCAGCGGCACTACGACGTGCAGGTCATGGGTGGCGCGGCGCTGCACATGGGCAACATCGCCGAGATGAAGACCGGTGAGGGCAAGACACTCGTCGCCACGCTCCCGACGTACCTCAACGCGCTCCCGGGCAAGGGCGTGCACGTGGTCACCGTCAACGACTACCTCGCGAAGTACCACGCCGAGTGGATGGGTCGCGTCTACCACTTCCTCGGGCTCACCACCGGGATGATCCTTCCCGAGATGCGCCCCGACGAGCGGCGCGTCTCCTACGCCGCGGACGTCACCTACGGCACGAACAACGAGTTCGGTTTCGACTACCTGCGTGACAACATGGCCAGCTCGATCGAGGAGTGCGTGCAGCGCGGCCACCACTTCGCGATCGTCGACGAGGTCGACTCGATCCTCATCGACGAGGCCCGCACCCCGCTGATCATCTCCGGCCCCACGCAGGAGGAGGTCAAGTGGTACGGCGAGTTCGCCGCGATCGCGCGCTCCATGGTCAACGACGTCGACTACGAGGTCGACGAGAAGAAGCGCACCATCTCGGTCCTCGAGCCCGGCATCACCAAGGTCGAGGACTACCTCGGTATCGACAACCTCTACGACTCGGTGAACACGCCGCTGATCTCGTTCATGAACAACGCGATCAAGGCCAAGGAGCTGTTCCGTCACGACAAGGAGTACGTCGTGATGGACGGCGAGGTGCTCATCGTCGACGAGCACACCGGACGCATGCTTGCCGGCCGTCGCTACAACGAGGGCCTGCACCAGGCGATCGAGGCCAAGGAGGGCGTGCAGATCCGTGAGGAGTACCAGACCCTCGCCACCGTGACGCTGCAGAACTACTTCCGCCTCTACGAGAAGCTCGCCGGAATGACCGGTACGGCCATGACCGAGGCCTCGGAGTTCGACAAGATCTACAAGCTCGGCGTCGTCCCGATCCCGACCAACATGCCGATGGCGCGCCTCGACCAGCCCGACCTCGTCTACCGCACCGAGGAGGCGAAGTTCAACGCGGTCGTGGAGGACATCGGCGAGCGGTTCCAGAAGGGACAGCCGGTGCTGGTCGGCACGACCTCGGTCCAGAAGTCCGAGCACCTGTCGCAGCTGCTCAGGAAGCGGGGCGTCGCGCACACCGTGCTCAACGCGAAGCACCACGCCGACGAGGCGAAGATCGTCGCGCAGGCCGGTCACAAGGGCGCGGTCACGGTGGCGACCAACATGGCCGGTCGAGGCACCGACATCATGCTCGGCGGCTCCGTGGAGTTCCTCGCCGACCTCGAGCTGCGCAAGCAGGGGCTCGACCCGCTCGAGAACAGCGAGGAGTACGAAGCCGCCTGGCCCGACATGGTCGAGAAGATCAAGGCCCAGGTGGCGGCCGAGCACGACGAGGTCAAGGACCTCGGAGGCCTGTACGTCATCGGCACCGAGCGACACGAGTCCCGCCGCATCGACAACCAGCTCCGCGGCCGTTCCGGCCGTCAGGGCGACCCGGGCGAGTCGCGGTTCTACCTCTCGCTCGAGGACGACCTCATGCGGCTGTTCAAGTCCGACTGGGTCGACTGGGTGCTCACGACCTTGAAGGTCCCCGACGACGTGCCCATCGAGAACAAGCGCGTCACGGGTGCGATCGCCTCCGCCCAGGCTCAGGTCGAGGCGCAGAACTTCGACTCCCGCAAGAACGTCTTGAAGTACGACGACGTGATGAACCGTCAGCGTCAGGTCATCTACGCCGAGCGCCGCGCGGTGCTCGAAGGCGCCGACCTGCGTGACCAGGTGCGCGGCATGATCGACGACGTCGTCAACGGCTACGTCGCGGGCGCGACCGAGGGTGTCCCGGACGAGTGGGACCTCGAGGCCCTGTGGGCGGCGCTGAAGACGCTCTACCCGGTCTCGCTGAAGCTGAGCGAGGTCGAGGAGGAGGCCGGTGGCCGCGACGGCATGTCCCGCGAGCAGCTCATCGCCGACCTCAAGGCTGACGCGCAGACGGCCTACGAGCAGCGTGAGCAGCAGTTCGGCGACGAGGTCATGCGCGAGCTCGAGCGCCGTGTCGTGCTCTCGGTGCTCGACCGCAAGTGGCGCGAGCACCTCTACGAGATGGACTACCTCCGCGAGGGCATCGGGCTGCGTGCCTACTCCCAGCGCGACCCGCTCGTGGAGTACCAGCGCGAGGGGTTCGACATGTTCGCGGCCATGATGGACGGCATCAAAGAGGAGTCGGTCGGCTACCTCTTCAACCTGGAGGTCCAGGTCGAGGAGGAGACCGAGGAGGAGGCCGAGGAGGAGGACGCCCTCAGCCGGGGCGCCGCCATCGCCCAGGCCGCCGCTGCCGGGCACGCCGCGGGCGCGCCGCACATCGTGGCCAAGGGCCTCGAGGCCCCGAAGGCGCCGCAGAACCTCTCTTACACCGCACCCGACGAGGGGGGCGAGGCCGAGGTCACCGGGGCCGCTCCGGTCGAGGCCGAGGACGAGTTCGCCGGTGTGGGCCGCAACGAGGAGTGCCCGTGCGGCTCGGGGAAGAAGTACAAGAAGTGCCACGGCGCGCCGGGCGGTCCGACCGGGCTCACCACCCGGGTCAACGGCTGACCACCTCGGGCCGATCGCGGGCGCAGCACGCTTCGCAGGACCTGGGCGCTGACGTCGCTCCGCTCGGCTGGGTGCTGCTCAGCCGAGCTGGAGTGCGGTGCACTGCCATCTGCCCGAGATGAGCTCGAGCCTTGCGGCGATCGCGCGCGATCGTTGCCCGTGGCGGACGTGGACGCTGACCTCGGCCGACTCGGGCGTGGGGTGGAAGACGTGCACGCTCCGCACCTGGGGGCGGACCGTGCGCTTGCGACGGCCCGCGTCGGAGGTCCTGGCCAGGAGGCTCAGCCGTCGCTCGAGCTCGAGGTAGACGCGTTGGGACGTCCAGCGCACGAGCTGGGCGAGCGGCCGGTCGCCGCCGAGCACCTCGACGACCGCCTGCGCGAACCGTGCCGCCCACAGCTGCACCTCCTCGCCAGACCCTGTGTCGGGGACCAGCCGCAGCTCCGGGGTCTGCGGGGCGCCCTGTGCGGTCCGGCGTGCGGCGGGCGGCTGGAGCGCGAGGCTCCCGTCGACGCCGGTCAGCGCCGTGACGGGCACCTGGCCTTGGTCGCCCTGCCTGAGCCCGAGTCGTGTGACGGTCGCCCACTGTGAGGGCGCGGCCGGCGGCCGACGAGGTGTCGGTGGAGCCGTGTCGTCGGTTGGGGTCATGAGGCGTCCTTTCGGTGAGGGGTGGCGCCGGACTCGCCCGGTGCTCTGTTGTGTGCAGGCATCTCGGCCCGGCCCGGGATCCGGAGCGTCGTCCCGGGGATGATCAGGTCGGGGTCAGGGCCGATGACGGCCCGGTTGGCCCGGTGGAGCCGCCGCCAGCCGGCCTCGATCTCGGTGGAATCGGCGCCCGGGATCTGCCGCTCGGCTATCGACCAGAGGGAGTCGCCGGGTCGGACGCGGTGGGTGGTGTCGTCGAGACCTGCAGCGGTCGCCACCGGCTCGTCGAGGTGGTCTCCGAGGGTTCGGTCGGGCAACGGCAGGCCGGCCACGGTGGCCGTGCCGATGCGCTCCGTCCGGGCACCGTCGGGGCCTCCCGGCTCCTCCGACATGGCCACCGCAGGTGTGACCAGACCGGTTCCGCCCACCGCCACGCCGCAGCACACCAGCACCAGACGGCGGACGGCACGAGGTGAGACCGCTCTGACCGCTGCCGAGGAGGCCCCGGTGACGGCCTCGACCGCCGTGGAGACCGTGACGCAGACCAGCCAGCAGCCGCAGCAGCACAGCGTGACGGCGGCGAGGCAGCCCAGCAGCAGGTCGAAGGAGAGTGCGGACCAGGGCGCTCCAGCCAGTAGGTGCGCTCTGAGGGCGAGCAACGGCGTGATGCCGAGCGCGACGGACGCAGTAGAGGCGGCGAAGGTCGCAAGCACGACCGCCCCGGCGCGGAGGAGCGGGAGGGTTGCGCCGCCCGAGACGTCCGGTCGCGTCGTGCGCGTCATTGGCTACCCATACCTTTGCGTTTGCGTGTGTTTGCTTGTTCTAGCCGTCTTTCGTGTACGTCGTCAACGGCTTGTCCACAGGCGTTGACACCAGCGCCGGGCGTCTGGAGGCTGTCCGTCCATGGGCCGAAGAGAGACGGGCGGCGCACGCGAGGGCCGCGACGATCCGGCGCGGAGAACGAATGAGGGGACCGCGCTGGGTGGTCTTTTCGAGGACCTCGAGCAGCAGGCCGCGGGCATCCACCTCGCCGAACGGGACGCCGAGCTCGCGGACAGGGCGAGGGGCGAGTACGCCGCCGTGTCGTTCGCGAGCCGGGTCCACGCCTCACTGGGACGGGAGGTGGCGCTCACGATCGGAGGCGGAGAGGTCGTCGAGGGGACACTCGTGCAGGCAGGGGTCGACTGGTGCCGGCTCTCGGGGGTCGGCAGGACCTGGCTCGTGCGGCTGGCCGGTGTCCTGACCGCGAGGGGCATGTCGGCCCGCGCGCTCCCCGAGGCGGCTCGTCCTGCGGTCGCACGGCTGACGTTCGGATCGGCTCTGCACAGGCTGGCCGAGGAGTCGGCAGAGGTTCTGCTTCACGTGGAGGCGGTAGGCGGCCTCCGCGTGCGCGTGCTCCGGATCGGAGCGAACTTCGTGGAGGTGGAGCCCGCCTCAGCGGTGACATCCGCCGGCGGTGGAACGTCGACGATGCTCGTGCCGTTCGCGGCGGTGCTCGCGGCCCGCCCTGCCTGACCTCGGCAGACAGCAGGCGAGCCGCGGCGGGTGCCTCAGGACGGGACGATGATCTGTTGCAGTGCCCAGCGGTTGCCGTCGGGATCGTCGAACCGCACGAACCGCCCCCAGGCCTGCTCGTCGACGTCGTCGCACTCCACTCCGCGCTCGCGCAGGTAGGCACATGCCTCGTCCGCGTCCGCGACGACGACCTGGACGAACTGCGAGGAGCCTTCGGGCATCATGTCCAGCCCGGTTCCGAAGCAGATCGAGCACGCCGACCCCGGTGGGGTTACCTGCACGAACCGCAGCCCGGGGCTGACGGTGTGGTCATGGTCGACGTTCCAGCCGAGAAGCTCTCCGTAGAACTCGACCGACCTGTCGACGTCCTCGACGGCCAGCGGGACCAGCTCGATCTTGAAGTCCATGTCCTGCCTCCTGACTGCGGCCCCCGACGGTCCGGGGAACGCGCGCGGGTCGAGGTGACGCCTCAGATCCTGGCGTCATCCTCCTGCTCTGCCTCGGCGAAGGGATGCTCACGCACGAACGACCGGGTCTCCTCGTAGGAGCGTTGGATGAACGCCTCGAGCTCCGAGGTCTCCACCCGCCACTGTCCCCGGCCGCCGATCTTGATTGCAGGGAGCTCACCGCGGCGCACGAGCGCGTAGACCTGGGCCGTGGAGGTGTTGAGGATCTCCGCCACGTCCGCGAGCTGGAGGAAGCGGGGAGGGGTCGCACCGGCGCTCATGCGTCGCATTCTGCCACCGGACCCAAGCGTTCTCGGCAGGTTGATGGTGTTTGCCTGTGGACAAGCCATGGCCCGATGACGCGCGAGAGTTCATTATGTCCCCGTGAAAGCCGCCAGCCGCCAGCAGATCGTGCCCGGTGCCGCCCCCGTCGGCAGCAGCCCGCGGGACGGCCGGGGTCGGGCACCGGCCCCCGCACCGCCTGAGAGTCCGCCTGCGACCCGCGTCCCGGGCAGGACGTGGAAGGACCCCCGGCTCCTGGTCGGGCTGGTCGTCGTCGCGGTCTGCGTGCTCCTCGGTGCCCGTCTCCTCGCATCGGCGGACGACACCGTCGCCGTGTGGTCGGTGAGCTCCGACCTGTCGGCCGGGACAACGGTCACCGCGGACGACCTGCAGCGGGTGGACCTCCGGTTCGGGTCGTCGGCGGTGGCGGGGAGCTACCTGTCGGCGACGGATCCCCTGCCTGAGGGCGCGGTGCTCACACGTGACCTGAGCCGCGGAGAACTACTGCCACGCTCCGCGCTCGGCGCCGGCGGGGAGGAGGAGCTGGTGGAGGTGCCGATCGCGCTCCCGTCCGAGGCCGTCCCCGCCACCCTGCGCGCCGGTGAGCACGTGGACGTCTGGGTCACGCCGAGCGAGGAGACGAGTCGGTTGCCACGCGCCGTCCGCGTGCTCGAGCTCGTGCGGGTCGTCGCCGTGCCACGCGATTCGAGCGCGCTGGGACCCTCCACGAGCCGCCAGGTCGTCGTGGGGATGCCCGCCGCGGGCGAAGGCGTGCTCGCAACGGCGCTCGCGCAGCTGGCCTCGGGCGAGGCCGTCATCGTGAGGCGGGGCTGAGCGTGGTGGGTGAGCGCGTCGGCGTCCTCCTCGCCGCGGGAGGTGCGCCGTGGGAGGTAGAGGCCCTGCAGGTTGTCGCGGCGGCTCCCTCGGGAGCGGTGCTGCTGAAGCGCTGCGTCGACCTGCCCGACCTCCTCGCCACGGCGACGACCGGCGAGGCCCGGGTCGCTGTGGTCTCCGCCGGCATCCCCGGTCTCGACGCGGACAGCGTCGCGCACCTCAGGCGCGCGGGGCTCGGCGTCGTGCTCGTCGCGGAGCGAGGCGAGCTCGGACATGCGGGCGGCCTGCCCGGGGTGTTCGAGGTCGTGGCGTCCGAGGCAGTGGGCTCCCTGGCCGACCTGCTCTCGGCGGCTGCCTCGGATGCCCTCGCCGACAACCCGGCCCACACACCGCCGGCCCGCGCCAACGAGTCCACGTCACCTTCCCTACCGGATGGCTCAAGGCAGCCGGACGATCCCGCTGGGTCCCAGGCCGAGTCCCAGGGGCGCGTGGTCGCCGTGTGGGGCCCCACCGGCGCGCCGGGACGCACCACCGTCGCCGTCGGGGTGGCTGCCGAGCTGGCGTGCCGTGGCCGCGACGTGCTCCTGGTCGACGCGGACGCCTACGGCGGCGCGGTGGCCCAGCACCTCGGTGTCCTCGACGAGGTCTCGGGGCTGCTCAGCGCAGTGCGGCTCGCCAACGCCGGCCGGCTCGACGTGCCGCGGCTGGCCTCGGTCGCTCGCACGGTGGGCCCCGGCCTCCGTGTGCTCAGCGGGCTGCCGAGGGCCGACCGGTGGGTGGAGGTACGCGCGGTGGCGTTCGACGCCGTGGTCCGGGCCGGGCGGGCCCTGTGCTCTCATGTCGTGCTCGACCTGGGCTTCGACCTCGAGCAGGCCGACCAGGCTTTCGGCAGCAGCGCCCCGCAACGCAACCTGATGACCGTCGCCGGGCTCGACCACGCGGACGAGATCCTCGTCGTCGGCTCCGCCGATCCGGTCGGGCTCGCCCGTCTGGCGAGGGGACTCGTCGAGCTGCCGGAGGTGGCTCCCCCGGCCCCCACCCACGTGGTCGTCAACCGGATGCGCGCCACGCTCGGGTGGGGAGAGAAGGAGGTCCGCGCCATGGTCGAGGGGTTCGTCACACCGGCCGGCATGCACTTCCTGCCGAACGACCCCGTCGCCGCCGACCGGGCGCTCGTGTCCGGCCGCCCGCTGGCCGAGGTGGGAGAGTCTGCCCTGCGCAGCGCGATGACCAGGCTTGCCGACAGCTTCGACGAGGGGGGCGCCCCCGGGTCCGCCCGCTCGCGCGGCGGGAGCTCGAGGGGCCGGCTCAGGCGCCGAAGAGCAGGTAGAGACCGGTGATCGTGTAGAAGACCATCACCACCAGGAGCGGGAGCTGGCCGGTCAGCTGGTGCCGCTTCGGCAGCACCTTCATGGCCCGGTCGTGGGCCGCGACGACACCCAGCACGTGCCCGGTGACCACCGCGAGGACCTTGGTCACGGCAAGGAAGGTCGGGTGTGCCGACAGCCAGTAGTTGACCTCGCCGTCCGCCGTGCCGAGCAGGTTCGCGCCTGTGCCGAGCGGGTCGCTGAGCTGGATGAGAGTCTGCTGCCCCGACTCGACGAAGTAGGTCAGGTAGTGCGCGACCATGTAGCCCACGATGATCGGCACCACCGAGTGCGCGAAGAGCGCCGGCAGGTCGGAGCGTCGTACACCCTCGCGTGGAGCGGCGGCGACGGTCGCGGCCGTGAGGCTGAGGCCCACCACCACGCAGAAGCCGAGCATGACAAGGGTGTTCACCCAGGTCATCGGCAGCGAGGTGCTCTGGGAGAACTGCAGCCAGGCGTTCATGTCCTTGAAGCTGTCGAACGCGGTGCTCCCGAAGAGGACGGACACGACGGCGACCAGACCCGGTCCGGCCGGGACGGCGTCGAGGTTCGCCAGGGGGCTGCGCAGGACCAGCATGCCGTCCTCGCGCCGGCCGAAGACCGACAGGTGGCCGACGAGGGTGGAGTAAACCTCGAAGGGATCGGCGCGCTCGAACCACACCGACCCGAAGAGCGCGCTGCCGACCAGGAGCACGGCGACGTAGACCGCGAACCAAAGACGGATCGGCGAGAGGTACGTCGCGTCGGGGTAGACCAGCTCCAGCCACACGAAGGCGAAGAGGCCGGCCGCCGCGGGCCAGTAGCCGACCCAGCGGGGGAGGTCGTACATCCCGCGCTTCGGGTCCCCGCCGGTCAGCAGGCTGAAGAGGAGGTGCAGCGTGCGGACGGGGTTGACCGCCTTGTAGAACGGTCCGAACAGCAGCGACGCCGGGACCAGACCCACCCAGAGCAGGACGTAGACGACGCCGAAGGTCGGGTTGACCAGCAGGTCCGGACCGAACACCGCGGCCACCGCGACGTACGCGAAGAAGGCCAGACCAAGCAGGCGCAGCGTCCACTCGAAGTACGGCGAGTCGACGAGCCGGCTGAGCCGTTCCGGCGCCCGGCGGCCCGAGGTCGCGGCGTCGTACCGCGGTGTCCGCCAGGCGACGGCGAGCACGATGAAGGAGACCGCGAGGGCAGCGCTCGCGCCGGCGATGGCGAGCTCGGCCGGGATCGGCAGGTCCTGCGCACCCCCGACACCGTGCGCGAAGACCATGATCAGCGGACCTCGAGCTGGAAGACGACTATTCCGGTCTCGTGCTCCTCGACGTCCACGATCCCGGGCCGGTCGATGGTCAGGCTCGACGTGGACTCGCCCTTCTTGACCTCGAGGACCTGCTCGGGCGAGGAGTGCACGTGCAGCTCGGCGGCCCGGTCGGACTCGACCTCCAGGGTGACCGGCTCCCCGGCCTTGACCTTGATCCGCTTGCCCCGCGGCTCGATCCGGTCACCCTCGATCTCGATCTCGATCGCGTAGCCGGAGTCGTCGGTCGACGTCTCGGTGGGTGACGGCGTGGGCGACTCGGACGCGACGGCGGACTCGTCGGGCGTGCTCGTGGCCGGGGTCTCCTCCGTGGTCGCAGCGGGCTCTTCGGAGCCGCAGCCGGTGAGTGCTAGTGCGGCGACAGCGGCGGCAGCAAGTGCCCGGCGCATGCGAGGCCTCCTTGGTTCGACTTCGGGGACGTGCTCCAAGGATTCCATGTGCGGGCGGTCCGGCCGACGGGGGTCCGGGTGCCGGGAGACAGTGCCGCTAGCCTGGGTGGCCGACCGCCCGGCCGAACGCGGCCGCGCAGAGGAAGGGGACTCGATGAGTGAGCGGCTCCGCCCCGCGGACATGGCCTTCCTGGCCGACGAGTCGGCCAGCGCGCCCATGCACAACGCCACTCTCGAGATCTTCGAGCCGTCCGGCGAGGGCTTCGACTACGAGAAGCTCCTCGCGGTCATCGCCGACCGGATCGCGTTCGTGCCGAGGTACCGCCAGCGGATCCGCACCGTCCCCGGACGCCTGGCGAACCCTGTGTGGGTCGACGACGACGACTTCGACCTGACCTACCACGTTCGCAGGTCGGCCCTCCCGAGGCCCGGGTCCATGGAGCAGCTGCGTGACCTCGTGGCTCGCATCATGTCCCGCCAGCTCGACCGCAGCCGGCCGCTCTGGGAGGTCTACCTCGTGGAGGGGCTGGAGGGCGGACGCTTCGCGATCCTCTCCAAGTCGCACCAGATCCTGGTGGACGGCGTCTCCACCGTCGACCTCGGCCAGGTCCTCCTCGATGTCGACCCCCGCCCCCGGCAGGTGGTGAACGACCACTGGCGGCCGGCGAGGGAGCCGAGCCCACCGTCGCTGCTCGCCGAGGCGGTGAAGGAGCAGGTCCGTCATCCGAGCCGGCTCATGGAGACCGTCCGGGGCAACGCCGACGGGGCGCTCCGGGTCGCAGGCTCGCTCGGGCGCACCGCGGTGGCGACCGCCGGCGTCCTCTCGAACCGTCGTGGCACGCCGGACACGCCGATCCACGCGAAGCTGTCCGAGCAGCGGCGGTTCGTCACGGTGCGCACGGACCTCCAGGACTACCGCAAGGTCCGCCGGGAGCACGGCGGCACGGTCAACGACGTCATCCTGGCGACCATCGCCGGTGCCATGAGAGCTTGGCTGATGACCAGGGCCGAGCCCGTGCACGGCAGCCGGAGCCTGCGGGCGATGGTCCCCATGAGCGTCATCGACAACGAGCTCGAGCCCACGTCGCTGGGCAGCCAGGTCACCGGACACCTGGTGAACCTCCCCATCGGCGAGTCCAGCCCCGTCGTCCGGCTTCACCAGGTCTCCTACGCGTTCAAGGCGCACAAGGACACCGGCATGGCGGTCGCGGCGGACCGGCTCGCCGACGTCGCGGGGTTCGCGCCGACCACCTTCCACGCGCTCGGGTCGCGCGTGGCCGCTGTCCAGGCACGGCGCGGCTTCGACCTGGTGGTCACGAACGTCCCGGGTCCGCAGTTCCCGCTGTACGCCGCGGGTGCGCTCATGCTCGAAAGCTACCCCGTCCAGCCGTTGCTCCCCGGCCATGCCCTGGCGATCGGCGTGACGTCGTACGACGGAGGTGTGTACTTCGGCATCAACGCCGACCGTGACGCGCTGCCGGACGTGGACGTGCTCGGCCAGTGCATCGAGGAGGCGCTCGCGGAGCTCGTCGACAGCGCGAGCGAGACCCGTCCCAGGGCGCCGCGCGGCCGGAAGGGCCCAGGGGGGTCGGGACGTGCCCCTCGCAAGGGCGGCCGGGGGAGCGGCTCATGAGCACTCGCGTCTACGTGCCGAGCAGCATCGACCGGCTCCGCGAGCTGGTGGTCTCCGGTGGCCTCGGCCCCGTGCCGATCCTCGCGCACGCGGTCACCGACTCCCTTCGGTCCAGCATGGGCGATGCGGGCGAGGAGGACTGGGAGTACGCCGCGCTCACGGCGGCCGCGCTGGACTCGGTCGGTCTCATCGCCGACGACGAGAGCCCTCGCCGGGTGGTGTTGGTCGCCGAGGCCGACTCGGTGTTCCCCGTCGCCGGGGCGGAGGTCAGCCTGGTCGAGATCGCGGAGGTCGTGCCGCTTCGCAACGTCGTCGCGGTGCACGTCGACTCCGAGGACGCGGCTGCGGACGTGTCGGCCGCCCGGGAGGCGTGGTCGGCGGCCGGCGAGGGTGACGGGGCCGCGGTCGCCACGCTGGAGCAGTGTCTCGACCACGAGCTCGGCTGGTTCGCCACCCAGGAGATCGGTGACCTCATCGAAGAGTGAGCCTCGACATCCGACCGGGTCACGGCGGCACCGGCTCGTGACTTGGGAGTAACCCGCGGCGTCTGACACGATCGACTCATGGACGCGATCACCCAGCCCCCTGCGCCGGTCAACGAGCCCAACCTCGGCTACGCCCCCGGCAGCCCCGAACGCGCCGAGCTCGAGCTGGAGCTGGAGCGTCAGCAGTCGAGCGAGATCCGGCTGACCGCGACCATCGGCGGCGAGAAGAGGATGGGCGGCGGCGCCGAGATCCCCGTCGTCCAGCCCCACGACCACCAGCACGTCCTCGGCGTCCTGAAGAACTCCACAGAGGCCGACGCCAAGGCCTCGATCGAGGCTGCCCAGGCCGCGGCGCCGGAGTGGCGGGCGCTGTCGCTCGACGACAGGGCGGCGGTGCTCCTGAAGGCCGCGGACCTCCTGGCGGGTCCTTGGCGGCAGCGCGTCAACGCGGCGACCATGCTGGGGCAGTCCAAGACGGCCTGGCAGGCCGAGATCGACTCCGCCTGCGAGCTGATCGACTTCTGGCGCTTCAACGCCCACTACGCGCGGCAGATCGTCGCCGAGCAGCCGATGGCCAACGCGCGAGGTGTGTGGAACCGCTCCGACCACCGGCCGCTCGAGGGCTTCGTCTACGCGATCACGCCCTTCAACTTCACTGCCATCGCGGGCAACCTCCCCACGGCTCCCGCCCTGATGGGCAACACGGTGGTCTGGAAGCCCTCGCCGACCCAGCAGTTCGCCGCCCACCTGGTGATGGAGCTGCTCGAGGAGGCCGGCATGCCCCCGGGCGTGGTCAACATGCTCCCCGGTGACGGCATCGAGGTCTCCAACGTGGCCCTCAAGCACCCCGACCTCGCGGGGATCCACTTCACCGGGTCCACGCCCACCTTCCAGTACCTCTGGTCCACCGTGGGCCAGAACATCGCCGGCTACCGCGCCTACCCGCGCCTCGTGGGTGAGACCGGCGGCAAGGACTTCGTGGTCGCCCACCCCTCGGCCGACCCGGACGTTCTGCGCGTGGCCATGCTGCGCGGCGCCTTCGAGTACCAGGGCCAGAAGTGCTCCGCTGCCTCCCGGGCCTACGTCCCGCGGTCGCTGTGGAACCGCATGCGCGACGAGTTCCTGGCCGAGGTCGACTCGCTGGCGATGGGCGACGTCACCGACCTGTCGAACTTCATGGGCGCGGTCATCGACGAGCGGGCCTTCGCCAAGCACGAGAAGGCGATTGCCCGCGCCAAGGAGTCCCCGAACCTCGAGATCCTCGCGGGTGGCGAGGTCGACGACTCCGTCGGCTACTTCGTGCGTCCCACGGTCGTGGAGGGCGGTGACCCGACCGACGAGATGTTCTCCACCGAGTACTTCGGGCCCATCCTTGCGGTGCACGTGTACGACGACGGCGACTTCGAGAAGGTCGTGGCCCAGATGGAGTCGATCGCGTCGTACGCCCTGACCGGGGCGATCATCGCGCAGGACCGGCGCGCGATCACCTGGGCGACCGAGGCGCTCCGCTTCGCCGCGGGCAACTTCTACGTCAACGACAAGCCGACGGGTGCGGTCGTGGGCCAGCAGCCGTTCGGTGGTGCCCGTGCCTCCGGGACCAACGACAAGGCCGGAGCGCCGTCGAACCTCCAGCGCTGGACCTCCCCGCGCTCGATCAAGGAGACCTTCGACCCCCCGAAGGACTACCGCTACCCGCACATGGGCTGACCGGCTGCGCGACGCCCGGTGGGGGCTCGCTGGTCGCCGAGGTTCGACGGAGCGCGCTCCGCGTCCACCTCTCCGCCTTGCGACCCATCCCACCGGGCGCCACTCGTTCGGTCACATATCAGGACGGATCAGGCCGGGGGAAGGCAGAGGTCCTGGACCTGGCCCTCGCCGTTGACGCTGATGTCGAGGTGCAGGCAGACGCTGGGCTCGGCCGAGGCCGGGGGTGCGAGCGCCACGGAGCCGACGAGGCCGGCGCCGACAACGGTGAGAACTGCAACGATTCGCTTCAACTCGCACTCCTACGAGACGAGCGGGAGCCTGTCTCCCGCGCTGCCGACTCAACTGCTCGAAGGTTGTAAAGGTCACGGGTCTACCCGCGCGAGCTCTCGCCCCTGCCGATGAAGCACAATGGAGGGATGGGTCCCGCGATCGTTCCTGCGCACCTCGGCGACCTGCACGCCTACGAGACGGCGCTGCTGGCGCTGCTGGCTTTCGGTCCCTTCGTGGTGCTCGGCTTCGTCGTCGTCATGATGCGCCGTCGTGACGCCGCCGATGAGGAGGACGGGCCAGGCGAGAAGAGCGAGCGCGGAGCGGACCGCGGGTCCGGCCACGCGCACGAGGTGAACCAGGAGCGCTAGCTCCGCTCCGCCAACCAGGCGGTGCCGACGCGCTGCTCGGCCCTGAGGGCGTGCTCGAGGAGCTCGGAGATCAGGCCCTCGATCTTGCCGCCGACGATCGGGATGTGGACCCTGATCTCGCCCGAGACGGTCTCGACCGTACCGTCGCCGTCGGGCCGGAGCGTGATCGTGCCCTTCAGGTGTCCGGGCTTGCCGGGGATGCTGACTTCGAGCTTCGCGTCGGTCGCGCTGGACCATTCCTCGTGCTGGCGGATGTGGATCGAGTCGCCCACGAACTTCTTCGCGAACGACGGGATCCCGTCTGCGGGGCGCCGCTGGTCCACGGTCACCGTCATCGTGTCGTCCACGCCGTCGACGGTCGCGGTGGCCTCGGTGGTGTGCTGCGCCTCGCAGACCTGCTCGCGGAAGACCGCCTCGCCGAGCATCGCGAAGACCGCGTCCGGCGGGACGTCGTAGCGCAGCGTGTGCTCGAACCTCATCGCCGGACCCCTGCCAGCCACTCGGCGGCGACGCGCTGCTCGGTGTCCATGCCCTCGGTGAACAGCTTCTCGATCAGGCCCTCGAGCTTGCCCCCGATGAGGGGGATGCTGATCTTCGCCTCGCCGTCGAAGCAGTAGACCGAGCCCTCGCCCTCGGCGGTCAGGCTCAGGGTCCCGCGGATGTGGCCCGGCTTGCCGGGGATCTCGACCTCGATGTGACCGGACTCGACGGTCTCCCAGCGTTCGGTCTGGATGACCCGGGTCTCGTCGCCCACGACCTTCTTGGCGAAGCTCGGCATGCCCTTGGTGTGCTGGACCATGTCGACCGTCACGGTCAGCGAGTCGTCGACGCCGTCGATCGCGATGTCGTGGCGGACGGTGTCCATGGCCTCGCAGACCCGGGCACGGAAGGCCGGGTCCGCCCTCATCTCGTAGACCTCGGCCGGCGTGGCGGCGTACTGGAGCTCGTGGCGGATCCTCATGGCGCCCAATCATGACGTATCGCCCTACCCGTGGCTACGCTCCCGGGTGTGACTTCGAACCCGCCGACCGGCCCGGTCCAGCAGAACCCCCCTGATGGCGCCACCGCGCGCGAGGAGTGGGCAGGGGAGTGGGGAGGCACCGACATCGCCTTCGGTGAGCACGGCGCCCGGCTGACCTACGGCAGCTACCTCGCGCTCGAGCAGCTCCTGAGCGCCCAGCGGTTCGAGTCGGACCCGCCGGCCCACGACGAGCTGCTCTTCATCACCATCCACCAGGTCTACGAGCTGTGGTTCAAGCAGCTGCTCCACGAGGCGACCGCCGCGCGCGACGCGATGCTGGGGAGGGGCACCCAGGCCGGCACGGGACGCAACAGGCTGTGGTGGGCCCAGCACCTGCTCCAGCGGATGCACGCCGTCGAGCGCGTCCTCGTCTCCCAGGTGGACGTTCTCGAGACGATGACGCCGCAGGACTTCCTGGAGTTCCGGCAGGCGCTCGCTCCGGCGAGCGGCTTCCAGTCGGTGCAGTACCGCGAGCTCGAGTTCCTCTCGGGTGCCAAGGACGCCTCGTTCGTCGAGCGCTTCAAGGGGCTCACCGACGACGAGCGCGGACGCCTGCGCCGAAGGCTGGAGGAGCCGAGCCTGTGGGACGCGTTCCTCCACGTGCTGCGGGAGCGCGGGCTGAAGGCGGACACGGACGAGGAGGTCACGGAGTCGGTCCGCCGGGCCGCCCACGACCGTGCTTCGTACTCCGACGTCTGGGCCCTGGCCGAGGCACTGCTCCAGCACGACGAGCTCGCCGCCGCCTGGCGTGCTCGGCACGTGGTCATGGTGGAGCGGATGATCGGCACCAAGACCGGCACGGGCGGGTCGTCGGGGGCGGCCTACCTGCGCTCGAGGCTGCCGTTGCAGTACTACCCGCTGCTCTGGGAGCTGCGGTCCCACCTGTGACCTCCGAGGCCGGGACACGCAGCCACCACCCGTTGTTGTAGGGCCCCTCCGGACGCCTTAGGGTCGGAAGTGACGGCACAACGGCGTGCCGCCAGGGAGCGACAAAGGTTGATGCCTCGTGCGAACGACGCTGGACGACAGCAAGGATGAGCTCATCGCCAAGGCGGCCGAGCAAGCCTCGGACCGCAGGGGG
>Ga0208537_1000057_pt1 | contig 17629 bp, 14 predicted proteins | sample MayberrySE_TuleA_FD_185672 | JGI IMG/M metagenome (GOLD analysis project Ga0208537, IMG submission 185672) | Natural and restored wetland microbial communities from the San Francisco Bay, California, USA, that impact long-term carbon... | ecosystem: Environmental > Terrestrial > Soil > Wetlands ...
CCGCCTGTGCGTTGCCGTTGCGGTCGCTGTAGTAGGTGAAGGTCCCGATGACGTGGTCGAGCGAGGGATGCTGCTCGCGGAGCGCCTCCACCCGACCGGAGACCCGCTCCTTGAGCGAGGCCATCAGCCCCCCAGGTCGCCGGTGAGGACGAACTCCCGCGTGGGCTGCCAGCCGACCTTCTCGTCGTGCGCGTAGAGCAGGAAGTGGTCTGCGTCGAACTCGCACTCGAAGTCGGCGAGCTCGTCGAAGGCACGGTCGAGGAGGTGGTCCTCGAGGTCGTGGGCCACGGTGACGTGCGGGTGGTAGGGGAAGACCAGCTCGGTGGCCAGCGGTCCGCTCCGGATGCTGAAGGCCAGCTGCTCACACGACGAGATGCCGCGTACGACGGTCACGAACACCACCGGGGAGACCGGGCGGAAGGTCCCCGTCCCACGCAGGTGGATCCGGAAGGCCGGCCTGCTCGCCGCGGCCTCGGCGAGGTGCTTCTCGATCTCCGGGATGTGCGTGTCGTCCACCTCGAACGGCGGCATCAGCGTGATGTGGGTCGGGATGCCCTGGGCGGAGGGGTCACCCAACGACGTGCGGTACTCCTGGAGCTGCTCGCCCCAGGGGTCCGGCACCGCGATGGCCACTCCGATCGTCGTCACGTCGTGAACCCTACCCACCGACCGGGACGAACCCGACCCTGTCGTAGACGTCGGCGAGTGTGCGCTCGGCCACCGCGCGCGCCTTGTCCTCCCCACGACGCAGGACCGCGGTCAGCTCGGCCTTGTCCTCGAGCAGCTCGAGGGTCCGGTTGCGGAACGGTGTGACGAACTCGACGACCACCTCGGCGAGGTCCTTCTTGAGGTCGCCGTAGCCACGGCCGTCGTACTCGCCCTCGAGCTCCTTGACCGTCCGCCCGGTGAGGGCCGAGTAGATCGTCAGGAGGTTCGACACGCCGGGCTTCTCCTCGACGTCGAAGCGGATCTCGGTGCCCGAGTCGGTCACGGCCGAGCGGATCTTCTTGGCCGAGACCCTCGGGTCGTCGAGCATCTCCACGATGCCGCTCGGCGACGAGGCCGACTTCGACATCTTGGAGGTCGGGTCCTGGAGGTCCAGGATCTTCGCGGTCTCCTTGAGGATGAACGGCTCGGGCAGCCGGAAGGTCTTCTTGTAACGGTGGTTGAACCGCTGCGCGAGGTCGCGGGTGAGCTCGAGGTGCTGGCGTTGGTCCTCCCCCACCGGGACGTACTGCGGCCGGTAGAGCAGGATGTCGGCGGCCATCAGCATCGGGTAGGTGAACAGGCCGACGGTGGCCCGCTCCGCCCCGCCCTTGGCGGACTTGTCCTTGAACTGCGTCATCCGGCTGGCCTCGCCGAAGCCGGTGAGGCACTGGAGCACCCATCCGAGCTGGGCGTGGGCGGCGATGTGGGACTGCATGAAGATCGCCGAGCGGTCCGGGTCGATACCGGTGGCGATCAGCTGGGCCGCCGCGCGCAGGCATCGCTCCCGGAGCAGCTTGGGGTCCTGCTCGACGGTGATCGCGTGCATGTCCGCGATGAAGAAGAAGGGCTCGAACTCGTCCTGGAGGTTCACCCAGTTCCGCAGTGCACCGAGGTAGTTGCCGAAGTGGAAGGAGTCGGCGGTCGGCTGGATCCCGGAGAGCACCCGCGGGCGTGCGGTCGACTTGGAGGTGGGGGCGGCCTCTGACATGGCAGGCATTCTGTCAGGAGGCGCAAGCCCTCAGCTCGCCTGGTCCGTCCTGCGGCCGTGGTCCTCCGGCGCATCGGCGGGCTCGGGCTCCGGCGGCCCCGCCGGCTCGACATCCGCGGCGGGGACCGTCACGAGGATCCGGGAGACCCGTCGGCCTTCCAGGTCACGGACCACCAGGCGGACCCCTTCGTAGTCGACGGAGTCACCGGGCTCGGGCAGCCGGCCGAGGCTGGCCACGACGTAGCCCGCGACCGTCTCGTACGGGCCCTCCGGCAGCTCGAGACCGGTCTCGTCCTCGAAGTCGTCGAGGTTCATCAGTCCGTCCACCTCGAGGTCGCCCCCGCGGTGCCTCGTGGTCTCGGCCTCGGCGACGTCGTACTCGTCCCTGATGTCGCCGATCAGCTCCTCGACCAGGTCCTCCATCGTGACGATGCCAGCGGTGCCGCCGTACTCGTCGGCCACCATGGCCAGGTGCGTCCCCTCGCGCCGCATGTCGGCGAGGGCGGCCAGGATCGGCCGGGTCCACGGGAGGACCAGGGTGGTCCGGACGAGCTCGCCCACCCGCACCGAGCTGTTCGACATCTGGGGGTCGAGCAGGTCGCGCACGTGCACGAAGCCGATGACGTCGTCGGCGGAGCCGCGGCTCACCGGGTAGCGGGAGTGCGGCTGGGTGAGGGCGTACTTCGCGGCCTTGTAGACCGGCGTGCCCGCGTCGAGGAAGTCGACCTCGGTCCGCGGGATCATGACCTCGCGGATCTGCCGGTCCCCCGCCTCGAAGACGTCCTCGACGATGCGGCGTTCCTCCTCGCCGAGGGTCTCGTGCTGGTTCACGAGCTCGCGCAGCTCCTCGTCGGTCATCTGCTCCTTCTGCGCGCCGGGGTCGCCACCGAGCAGCCGGACCACCGTGTCGGTGGACCGGGACAGGAGCCAGATGACCGGTCGCGAGACCTTGGAGACGCGGTCGATCATCGGCCCCAGCGCGAGCGCGAAGGCCTCGGAGCGTTGCAGCGCGAGCCGCTTGGGCACCAGCTCCCCGAACACGAGGGAGAGGTAGGAGATCGCGACCGTCACGAGGACCAGGGCTGTCGCGTCGGAGAGCCGCTCCGGAACACCCCAGCCGACCAGCACGGGCGCGAGGTCGTCTGCCAGGGTCGCACCACCGAACGCCGCTGACAGGAAGCCGGCCAGCGTGACACCGACCTGGACGGCGGACAGGAACCGGTTCGGGTCCTCGTTGAGATCGGCGACGGTCCGGCCGCGCTTGCTCCGGCCGGCGAGCGAGCGGACCTGGCTGTCGCGCAGCGACACGAGGGCGATCTCGGCAGCTGCGAAGACACCGCCGATGAGGACGAAGACGACGACAAGCCCGATGTTCGCAAGCGTGCCGTTCACGGTCTATGACCTTCATCCATGGCACCGAGGATAAGGGTTTGCCCGGCACGCGGGTAGGCGGCAGGGTTTCGCCCCATGAGGTCTCCCACGACGTTCCCCGAGGACGTCCCACGGCTCACGGACGGTGTGGTCACGCTGCGCGCGCACACCGAGGACGACGTGCAGGCGCTCTACGAGCAGGCCGTCGACTCGGTCATGCTCCGCTGGACGACCGTTCCGGACCCCTCGACGCCGGAGACGGCGCGCACGTTCGCCTGCGAGATCATCCCGGCCGGGTGGCGGGAGGACCGCGAGTGGGCCTTCGCCGTCGAGGCTCCCGACGAGGGCGGGTCCCTGCGGTTCGTGGGGACGGTGTCCCTGCGCGACGAGGGCGAGGGCCGGGCGGAGATCGCGTTCGGCGCGCACCCGTGGGCCCGCGGACGCGGGTACGTCGTACGGGCTCTCGAGCTGCTCCTCGACTGGGGCTTCCGCGAGCGCGGGCTGCGCACAGTGGTCTGGTGGGCCAACAAGGGCAACTGGGCCTCGCGCAAGGTCGCCTGGCGGCTCGGGTTCTCCTTCGACGGCACCGTACGCGAGTGGCTGCCCCAGCGGGGCGTCCTCCACGACGGCTGGGTCGGCGTGCTCACGTCGGCCGACGAGCGCCGCCCGAGGACGCCGTGGCTCGACGTACCCCGGATCACTGGGCGCCGCGCAGTGCTCCGGGAGTACCGCGACAGCGACGCGCCCCGGATCGTCGAGGCGTGCTCGGACGAGCGCATGGCGTACTGGCTGCCGGACCTCCCGTCGCCCTACACGCTGAACGACGCACGAAGCTTCATGGATCGCGGCCGGGAGCTGCGGGCGAGCGGCAACGGCCTGCACTGGGCGGTCGCGGACCCCGACACCGACGAGCTGCTCGGTAACGTCAGCGTCTTCGACCTGGCTCCCGGCAAGAACCCCGAGATCGGCTACTGGGCACACCCTGCCGCCCGGGGCAAGGGCGTGACGACCGAGGCGTGCGGCCTGGTCGTGCGGCACTGCTTCGTCCCCGAGGAGGACGGCGGGCTGGGCCTGAGACGCCTGAGCGTCATAGCCGCCGCGGAGAACACCGCCTCGCAGCACGTGATCGAGGCGAACGGCTTCACCGCTGTCGGTCGGCTGCGGCAGGAGAACCCGCTTCGCGACGGGTCCTACATGGACACGATCTGCTACGACCTGCTCGCCTCGGAGTACCGGCGGGACTGAGAAGCAGAAGTGGCCGATGGCGACCGGGTTCCACGAGGGAACGGCACCGCCATCGGCCACTCCTGGCCTGCGACTAGCCGAGCGTGGCCAGCGCCTCGTTGAAGGTCTTCGACGGGCGCATGACGGCCGCCGCCTTGTCCGGGTCGGGCCGGTAGTACCCGCCGATGTCGGCCGGAGAGCCCTGGACCGCGAGCAGCTCCTCGCTGATCGTCGCCTCGTTGGCCTCGAGGGTGCCGGCGAGGTCGGCGAACGCCGCGGCGAGCTCCGCGTCCTCGGACTGCGCCGCGAGCTCCTTGGCCCAGAACAGCGCCAGGTAGAAGTGGCTGCCCCGGTTGTCGATCTCGCCCGCCTTGCGACTCGGGGACTTGTTCTCGTTCAGGAAGCTGCCCGTCGCACGGTCGAGCGTGTCGGCCAGGATGCGCGCCCTCGCGTTGTCGGTGGTCTCCGCGAGGTGCGCGAAGCTCTCCGCGAGAGCGAGGAACTCACCGAGGCTGTCCCAGCGCAGGTGGTTCTCCTTCACCAGCTGCTGCACGTGCTTGGGGGCAGACCCTCCGGCGCCGGTCTCGAACAGTCCGCCGCCGTTGATCAGCGGGACGACCGAGAGCATCTTGGCGCTGGTGCCGAGCTCCATGATCGGAAACAGGTCGGTCAGGTAGTCGCGCAGCACGTTGCCCGTGACGGAGATGGTGTCCTCGCCCTTGCGGATGCGCTCGAGGGTGTAAGCCATCGCGTCGGCCGGAGCCATGATCTCGATCTGGAGTCCGTCGGTGTCGTGCTCGCCGAGGTACGCCCGCACCTTCGCGATCAGGTTGGCGTCGTGGGCGCGGCTCTCGTCGAGCCAGAACACCGCCGGGGCGCCGGTGGCCCGGGCGCGGGTCACGGCGAGCTTGACCCAGTCGCGGATCGGCACGTCCTTGGTCTGGCACGCACGCCAGATGTCCCCTGCGCTCGCGGTGTGCTCGAGCAGGACCTGTCCCGACCCGTCGACGACACGCACGGTGCCGGTGGTGGGGATCTCGAAGGTCTTGTCGTGGCTGCCGTACTCCTCGGCGGCCTGGGCCATGAGACCCACGTTCGGCACGGAGCCCATGGTCGCCGGGTCGAAGGCGCCGTGGGCGCGGCAGTCGTCGACGACGACCTGGTAGATGCCGGCGTAGCTGCTGTCGGGGATCACCGCGAGCGTGTCGGCCTCGTTGCCGTCGGGACCCCACATGTGACCGGACGTGCGGATCATCGCGGGCATCGAGGCGTCCACGATCACGTCGCTGGGAACGTGCAGGTTGGTGATGCCGTTGTCGGAGTCGACCATGGCGAGCGCCGGCCCCTCGTCGAGGCCCTGCTTCACCGCGGCGGCGATGGCGTCACGCTGGTCCGCCGGCAGGGACTCGATGCCCTTGAGCAGGGCGCCGAGGCCGTCGTTGGGGCTGATCCCCGCGGCCGCGAGTGCCTCGCCGTGCTCGGCGAAGAGCTTCGGGAAGAACGCGCGCACGACGTGCCCGAAGATGATCGGGTCCGACACCTTCATCATCGTGGCCTTGAGGTGCACCGAGAACAGCACGCCCTCGTCCTTCGCGCGCGCGAGCTGCTCGGTGAAGAACTCCCGGAGCGCGGCGACCCGCATGACGGTGGCGTCCACGACCTCCCCGGCCAGGACCGGGACCGACTCACGCAGCACGGTCGTCGTACCGTCGTCGCCGACGAGCTCGATGCGCAGCGAGCCTTCCTCCTCGACGACCACGGACTTCTCGTTGTTGCGGAAGTCCTCGGCGCCCATGGTCGCCACGTTGGTCTTCGAGTCGGCGGACCACTCACCCATCCGGTGCGGGTGCTTCCGGGCGTACTGCTTCACCGACGCCGGGGCACGCCGGTCGGAGTTGCCCTCGCGGAGCACCGGGTTGACCGCGCTCCCCTTCACCTTGTCGTAGCGCGCGCGGATGTCGCGCTCCTCGTCCGTCTTCGGGTCGTCGGGATAGGCCGGCAGGTCGTAGCCCTGCTCCTGGAGCTCGGCGACGGCTGCCTTCAGCTGCGGGATCGAGGCGCTGATGTTGGGCAGCTTGATGATGTTCGCCTCGGGCGTCTTGGCGAGAGCGCCCAGCTCGGCGAGGGCGTCGTCGATGCGCTGCTCCGCCGTGAGGCGCTCCGGGAAGCTGGCGATGATCCGGCCCGCCAGGGAGATGTCGCGCGTCTCCACAGCAACGCCCGCCGTCGAGGCGTAGGCCTCGATGACCGGCAGGAACGAGTAGGTGGCCAGCAGGGGCGCTTCGTCCGTGTGCGTGTAGATGATCTTCGAGTCCGTCACCGAGGCTCCGTTCCGACTTCGAGAAATTTCTTGACGTCAAGATATCTCAGGCCGGCCGTACGTCGACCGGCCACCCCCATCCTGCCCGCTCGGGCGGGAGCGGGCGAGGGGCGTCTTGCGCTCGGTGCCCCACGGGACGAGGGGCATGCCCATCCCCGGCCGGCGGAACGAATCGGGACGAATGCTCGATCGCACCCGGTCCGGGCAGCGTCCGCCCTAGCGTGAGAGGCGTCCGCACACTTCCTGCGAGGAGGCGACATGGCTGAGTCAGACGACACCCGGCGGCTCAGGACGGCAGCCGCGACGGAGCCGACCATGCTGCAGCGTCTGGCGGCGGAGTTCATGGGGACGTTCGTGCTGGTGTTCGGAGGCTGCGGCTCGGCGGTTCTTGCAGCGCAGTTCCTCTCCGACGACGTCCAGCTCGGGATTGGCTTCCTCGGGGTCGCGCTCGCCTTCGGCCTGACCGTGGTCGTGATGGCCTACGCCGTCGGCCATGTCTCGGGTGGCCACTTCAACCCCGCGGTGACCATCGGCCTGGTCGCGGCCGGACGCTTCGGACGAAGAGACCTCGTCGGCTACATCCTGACCCAGCTCGTCGCTGCGATCGTGGCCGCGGCGGTGCTGCTCCTCATCGCGTCAGGCCAGGATGGCTTCTCGGCGTCGGAGTCGGGCTTCGCCACGAACGGCTACGGCGACCGCTCCCCCGGCGAGTACAGCCTCCTCGCGGCCTTCGTCATCGAGCTCGTGCTGACCGCGGTCTTCCTCTACGTGATCCTCGGGGTCACCGACACCCGTGCCCCCAAGGGCTTCGCGCCTCTCGCGATCGGCCTCGCGCTGACCCTGATCCACCTCATCAGCATCCCGGTGACGAACACCTCGGTGAACCCCGCCCGCTCCCTCGGCCCGGCGCTGTTCGCCGGCGGCGACGCCATGGGGCAGGTGTGGCTGTTCTTCGTCGCGCCACCGCTCGGCGCGCTCCTCGCCGGCTTCACCTACGCCTTCCTGCTCGGCAAGGAGACACCGGCGGCGCCGCTCGAGGAGGCCACAGAGGGCTGAGGCCGCGGACGGCGCGACGCCTGGTTCGTCGTACGGCTTCCGCCCGCCTGCCAACCCGCCGGCCCAGCACCCCGTGACGCGCTGCTAGCGTCGGAGGGTCCCCCGTGTGCGATGCGCACGAGTGCGCCCAGACCAGAACCAAGGAGTCGTCGTGAGCAACACCCCCGTCAAGGTCGCCGTCACCGGCGCTGCCGGCCAGATCGGCTACAGCCTGCTCTTCCGCCTCGCAAGCGGCGCCCTGCTCGGGCCGGACACCCCGATCGAGCTGCGGCTGCTCGAGATCACCCCGGCGCTCGGCGCGCTCGAGGGCGTGGTCATGGAGCTCGACGACTGCGCGTTCCCGACCCTGGCCGGCGTCGAGATCGGCGACGACCCGAACAAGATCTTCGACGGCGCGAACCTCGCCCTCCTCGTCGGCGCCCGCCCCCGCACCAAGGGCATGGAGCGCGGCGACCTCCTGGAGGCGAACGGCGCGATCTTCACCGCGCAGGGCAAGGCCCTCAACGCGGTTGCCGCGGACGACATCCGCATCGGCGTGACCGGGAACCCGGCCAACACCAACGCGCTGATCGCGATGACCAACGCCCCCGACATCCCCAAGGAGCGGTTCAGCGCCCTCACGCGCCTCGACCACAACCGCGCCATCTCACAGCTCGCAGCCAAGACAGGGGCGAGCGTCACCGACATCAAGAAGATGACGATCTGGGGCAACCACTCCGCGACCCAGTACCCCGACATCTTCCACGCCGAGATCGGCGGCCGGAACGCTGCCGAGGTCGTGGGCGACCAGGCCTGGGTCGAGAACGACTTCATCCCGACCGTCGCCAAGCGCGGCGCCGCCATCATCGAGGCCCGCGGCTCCTCCTCCGCCGCCAGCGCCGCCTCCGCCACCATCGACGCCGCCCGGGACTGGCTACAGGGCAGCCCCGAGGGCAACTGGGTCTCGATGGCGGTCGTGTCCGACGGCTCCTACGGCGTCCCGGAGGGCCTGATCTCCTCCTTCCCCGTCACCACCAAGGGCGGCGACTGGGAGATCGTCCAGGGCCTCGAGATCGACGACTTCTCGCGCGGCAGGATCGATGCGAGCACCGCGGAGCTCGCCGAGGAGCGCGCGGCCGTCAAGGAGCTCGGCCTGATCTGACGCTCCCCTCCGGCTTCGAGACGTCGTTGCCGTCCTCATGGACGGCAACGACGTCTCTTCATGTCCCAGGCCTGCAGTTCGGGTCCACGTGGACGGGAACGGCAAAGGCCGGTGAGGGGCGGGGCTGTCAGGACGGCTGGTCGGGTACGACGACCGCCAGGACGATCAGGGCGAGGCCCGCGAGCAGCAGCATCACCACGTCGGAGGGCTTGCGACGGACCCGCAGCATGCCGGCCTGCCGCTCGGGCAGCACCAGCCGGGCCGACCCGCCGATGAGCAGCCCGAGCCCCATCCACACGACGCCGGTACGCCACGCGCCGGCGACCGTGATCGCCAGCCCGGTGAGCGCGGTGGCCACGACCACCAGGTACACAGCGCCGCCGAGGGTCTGCGGCCGGCGCTCCGAGCTCTCTTCGATGGTCACGCCCGGACTCAGGCGGTGACGGACTGCTCGGCGGCCCGCACGATGTTCGACAGGAGCATCGCGCGGGTCATCGGGCCCACGCCACCGGGGTTCGGCGAGACCCAGCCCGCGACGTCGTACACGTCCGGGGCGACGTCGCCTGCGATCTTGCCCTCCGCGTCACGAGAGACACCCACGTCCAGCACCGCCGCGCCCGGCTTGACCATGTCCCCTCTGATGATGCCGGGGACCCCGGCCGCCGCGACCACGATGTCCGCCGCGCGCACGTGGCTGGCGAGGTCGACGGTCCCCGTGTGGCAGAGGGTGACAGTCGCGTTCTCGCTGCGCCGGGTGAGCAGGAGCCCGAGCGGGCGGCCGACCGTCACACCGCGGCCGACGATGCACACCTCCGCGCCGGCGATCGCCACCTCGTGGCGCCGCAGCAGCTCGATGATGCCGTTCGGTGTGCACGGGAGCGGCGCCTCCTTGCCGAGCACCAGCCAGCCGAGGTTCGTGGGGTGCAGCCCGTCGGCGTCCTTGGCCGGGTCGATCAGGCCGAGGACGTGGTTCTCGTCCATGTGCTTGGGCAGCGGCAGCTGGACGATGTAGCCGGTACAGGCCGGATCGTCGTTCAGCGTGGCGATCGCGTCCTCGACCCGGGACTGGGGGGCGTCCTCGGGCAGGTCCACCCGGATCGAGTGGATGCCGACCTCGGCACAGTCGCGGTGCTTGCCCGCGACGTACCAGCGGCTTCCCGGGTCGTCGCCCACGAGCACCGTCGCCAGCCCCGGGACCACGCCCTGCTCGCGCAGCTTGGTCACTCGTTCGGTGAGCTCCCCCTTGATCGTCGAGGCGGTCTGCTTCCCGTCGAGAATCTGTGCCGTCACGCCACCCATCCTGTCATTGCCGGGGTCATCGTCCGGTCACCCGGACCTCGCCGAGGTCGTCCCTTGCCTGAAGGTCAGTGGAAGAAGTGTCGGGTGCCGGTGAGGTACATCGTGACCCCCGCCGCGCGGGCCGCCTCGACGACCTCCTCGTCGCGGACCGACCCGCCCGGCTGGACGACCGCCTTCACACCACCGTCGAGGAGGATCTGGAGGCCGTCCGGGAACGGGAAGAAGGCGTCCGAGGCCGCCACCGACCCGACGGCCCGCTCCCCCGCCCGCGAGACGGCGAGCCGTGCCGAGTCGACGCGGTTGACCTGACCCATCCCGACGCCGACGGAGGCGCCGTCCGCCGCGAGCAGGATGGCGTTCGACTTGACCGACCGGCAGGCCTTCCAGGCGAACGAGAGGTCCGCGAGCACCTCGGCCGACGCGGGGTCCCCGGCCACGAGCCGCCACGAGGACGGGTCGTCCCCGCCTCGCTCGACGGAGGCGTCCACCGTGTCACGCGCCTGGAGCAGGAGGCCGCCGGAGACCGGCCGCATCTCCACTCCGCCGCGCTCGAGGGGTGCGCACTGGATGATGCGGATGTTCTTCTTGCCGCTGAGGACCTCGACCGCGCCGTCCTCGTAGCCGGGGGCCACTACGACCTCGGTGAAGATCTCGGCGACCTGCTCGGCCATGGCCTTGCTGACCGGCACGTTCGTCGCGATCACGCCGCCGAACGCGGACAGCGGGTCGCAGGCGTGGGCCTTGCGGTGTGCCTCCGCCACGTCCGCCCCGACCGCGATCCCGCAGGGGTTCGCGTGCTTGATGACCGCGACCGCCGGCCCGTCGAAGTCGTACGCCGCCCGGCGGGCCGCGTCCGCGTCGACGTAGTTGTTGTAGGACATCTCCTTGCCGTGCAGCTGGGTCGCCTGGGCGAGACCGGGCTGGGGTGCGAAGCCGTTGGTGTAGAGCGCGGCCCGCTGGTGAGGGTTCTCGCCATAGCGCAGCACAGCGCTCTTGTCCCAGGTCGCGCCCATCCAGGCAGGGAAGCCGGTCCCCTCGGAGCTGTCGGTGAGGACGTTCCCCATCCAGCTCGCGACCGCCACGTCGTAGGTCGCGGTGTGGACGAACGCCTCGACGGCGAGAGCCTGCCGCTCCCGCAGGGTGAAGCCCCCACGATCCACGGCGTCGAGGACGTCGGCGTACCTCGCCGGGGAGGTCACGATCGCCACGCTCGGGTGGTTCTTCGCCGCGGCGCGGACCATCGACGGCCCGCCGATGTCGATCTGCTCCACGCACTCGTCGGACGAGGCGCCGGAGGCGACCGTCTCGGTGAACGGGTAGAGGTTCGACACCACCAGGTCGAACGGCTCGATGCCGAGGTCGTCGAGCTGAGCTCGGTGGGACTCCAGGCGCAGGTCGGCGAGGATCCCGGCGTGCACCTTCGGGTGCAGGGTCTTCACCCGGCCGTCGAGGCACTCCGGGAAGCCGGTGAGCTCCTCGACCTTGGTCACGGGCACGCCGGCCTCGGCGATCCGACCGGCGGTGGACCCGGTCGACACGATCGCGACGCCGGCGCGGTGCAAGCCGGTGACGAGCTGCTCGAGCCCGGTCTTGTCGTAGACCGACACGAGTGCCCGCCTGATCTGTCGCTGGCCGTCTCCTGGCTGCTGGGTCGTCACTTGCCGAACCGGACCTTCCTGTCGGTGATGGTGAAACCTTCTCGGGCCATGCGGCCCACGCATGTCACGAGCATCTCCCGCTCGGCGACCTTGATCCGCTCGTGCAGCGACGCGACGTCGTCGTCGTCCTCGACCCGGACCACCGTCTGCTCGATGATCGGCCCGGTGTCCACACCCGCGTCGACCACGAAGAGCGTCGCGCCGGTGACCTTCACCCCGTAGGAGAGGGCGTCCGCGGGACCGTTCATCCCGGGGAACGACGGAGAGAGCGCGGGGTGGGTGTTCACGCAACGACCCCCGAACACGTCGAGGAACGCCTCCCCGGTGAGCTTCATGAAGCCCGCGAGCACCACCAGGTCCGGATCGTGCTCCTGGCAAGCGGCGCTCAGCGCCCGGTCCCACTCGGCACGGGTGTCGAAGTCCTTGACCCTGAGCACGAAGCTCGGGATCCCGGCACGCTCCGCGCGGGCGAGGCCCTCGATGCCGTCGCGGTCCGCGCCCACGGCGACGACCCGTACGCCGTACGCCGGGTCCTGGCTCGCGTCGATGAGGGCCTGGAGGTTCGTCCCGGTGCCCGACACGAGCACGACCACCCGCGCGGGTCGGCGCGGGGGCTGGGACACGGGGCGGCCCTGGCCGCTCGGCGTGGTGGGGGACACGGGCACAGGCTACCGAGCGGGGTCGCCCTCACCCCGCCGCGGTCCCGGGCCCGGACGGCTCGTCGGCGGTGAGGCGTCGAGAACGCCAGGCCGCGAGGACCCCGCCGACCAGGCCGCCTCCGCCCAACGACACGCAGGCAGCGAGAAGGACGCTCCAGAGGTCCGCCCCGACGTCGGACATCCGGCCGGGGCCGGCCGAGCCGCCCGCCAGCGCGGCGAGCAGCGTGAGCAGCACAGCCGCGAGCAGCCCGGCGCCGAGCCCGCGCAACGCTCCGGCGTCGTACCGGCCCACCGGGGCGATCCGCACGACCAGGACCATCGCGACCGCCGCCAGCAGCACGGGCGCCCCCAGCAGACCCGTCGTCCACGCCGGCGTGGCACCGTCTCCCGGCAGGGCCGCGAGCAGGGGGAAGGCAGGAACGGGGCCGATCATCACCATCGTGGGCGAGACCACCGTCCCCGTGCCGAGAGCGAAGCCCGGCCCGAGCAGGTAGGTCGCCCCCAGGACGACGGCGTTCGGGACGAAGAGGATGCCGACGACGGTGTACATGAGGCCGCCCGGGCCGTCGGCGTGCAGGCGTGACAGCACGGTCGCCGCCGTGCCGAAGTCCGTGATCAGCGCGCCGGCGACCAGGAAGCTGCTGGCGGCCAGCACCAGGAGCAGCGTCGCCGCGGCGCCGGCGAGGACCGAGCGACCGTAAGCAGGCATACGAGCGAGGAGGCGGCGCGCCTGTCCCGAGCCCACGAGCACCCCCGCGCCGCCGGCGACCGACGACACGACGAGGCCGCCCACGAACGCCCGCATGAGGTCGGACTCGGCTTTCGGGTCAACGGCGAGGACAGCGGTGACCAGGGCCACGACGGCGTAGACCGTCGCCTGGAGACCCGCACCCCTCAGGACTCCGCGAAGATCACCGTCGGCGCTCCCGGCGCTGGAGGTCGCCGCGGCCCACCTGCCGCACCGGTAGGCCACGTAGCCACACAGCAGCGTGAACCCCAGAGGCGGCAGCGTGATGGTCGCGGCGTCGAGATGGAGGCCTGCCCCGTGGGCGAGGAGCCACCCGTCGGCGGCGACCCGCATCGCGTCCCGGGTGTCGCCGTACCTTCCCGCGTCGGCCGCGAACCATCCGGCCAGGGCGACGGCCCCCGCGACGAGTAGCGTCGTGCCTGCCGAGAGCACGCCGCCGACCACTGCTGTCAGCACCAGCGGTCGCCCCGAGAAACGTCGCCCTCCGGCGTCCGGGGAGGTACGACGAGCAGCGGGGCTGAGCAGGTCGGTCATCGTGGCCGATCCTCCTCGACCGCGGGGCGACGATCACGCAGCCACGCCGCCGCGCGACGGGCATCACAACGAGACCATCCTCACCCGGAGGTTCACGGACGCTCCCGGACGGGTACCGTTCCGGGTTGGTCGTCATGGGAGGAGGCGCGGTCGATGCGCGCGGAGGAGCAGTTCGACTCCTTCTACCTGAAGACCCGGCGTGCCCTCGTCCACCAGACCTTCGCACTGACCGGGGACCTCGCCGCGGCCGACCGCGCGGTGCGCGACTCCTACGTCTCCGCCTGGCACCACTGGCGGAAGGTCAAGACCCACGACGACCCACGGGACTGGGTCCGCCCACGTGCCTGGGCCCAGGCCCAGCGTCGCCACACGGCTCGGCTGTGGCAGCGCACGAGGACCCTCTCCGCCCAGGACCGCGCCGTCCTCGACGCACTGCACAAGCTTCCGGTGGCCGAACGCCGCGCGCTGCTCATGGCCGAGCTCGCCGGGGTGCCCGTCGACGTCGCGGCGCGCGAGCTGAACGTCACGCAGGAGACCCTCCAGAACCAGCACCGCTCGGCCGCTGCCGGGTTCGCCGACTCCCTCGGCATCGAGCCGTCCTCGGTTCGCGGAGCCCTGATGAGTCTGGGAGGCGCGGCGGCCAAGGTCTCGCTCCCCCGGGCCGCGGCGATCCGCCGCGAAGGCCGCGCCCGGCGGCGTACCCACACTCTCACTGCCGCCGCAGCCGCGACCTTCCTGGCCGTCGGGACCGGCGCCTTCGCCCACGAACCGGCCGGCGAGACGACCGGTGCCGGGTCGCCCGTCGCCGCACCCGAGGCCGAGCCGACCCAGCGGGGGTTGCCCGAGGAGGACTCCGGCCTGCCGTCGGCGGACGACCTGCTCGAGCCCGAGGATGTGAGCCGGCTCGACCCGAAGGGCAGGTGGCTGGTCGCCGACACCCACGACAACACCAGCGGTGAAGGCATCAACTACGTCTGCCAGCAGGAGCGCTTCGCCGACCCCGAGGGGCTCGCGACGGTCGTCCGCGAGCTGAAGACGAGCGGGGACCGAGCGGTGCGCTCGGTGGTCCAGTCCGTCGAGATCTCCGACAGCGACGACGACGCTGCGGCGAGCTACAGCACCGTCCTCTCCTGGTTCGCCGGGTGCGAGGGCGGCGAGGTGCACCTGCGCCGGGCGTTCGACGTCGCGGGCGTGGGCGCACGGGGGGCGATCCTCGAGCTCGACTCGTGGACGAAGCCGCGGACGACGTACTCGGTCGCGGTCGCCCAGGTGGGCCAGGTCGTCACCACCTCCGTCGTGAAGGCGGACAGCGGCAGCGCCCCCCGCGTGGTCGCCGTGGGCAAGCTCCTGGCGGCCGCGGGCAGGGCGATCTGCGAACGCGCCGGCGGTACCGACTGCACCGGCCGCCCCGGCCTGGAGCCCACGCGACCGGCACCCTCGGGCGAGGCGACGGGGATCCTCGCCAGCGTCGACATACCGCCTCTCGTCGGCGTGGTCCAGCCTTGGGTCGGCACCGAGCCCGCCCCCACGGCGAGCGGCCCGGAGTGGGCACCCAGCAAGTGCGGCCGTGTCGACTTCCGCAGGGCAGGCGCGGTGGGCGGCCGCACGCGGACCTTCCTCGTCCCCGACGCTCGCCTGCCGGACCGGTTCGGGCTGACCGCGACCTACGGCACCTTCAAGACCGTCAAGGCCGCCGCGGGGTTCATGCGCGACGTGCGCAAGGGCTTCGCCGGCTGCGAGGACCGGGACCTCGCCACCGAGGTGGAGCCTCCGGCTTCCCTGCGAGAGGGCAGGCTCGACGGCTCCACCTGGCGCCTGCACACCGAGCTCTCGGAGAGCCGCGAGGTCGTCTACGACGTGGGGTTCGTGCGACGCGGCAACTTCGTCGCCAAGCTGACGTTCATTCCGGCCGAGGACGGGGCGGACCTGCCGCAGGGAGCGTTCCGGGCACTGGTGGTCCGCGCCGGGCAGCGTCTCGCCGAGCTCGGCTGAGCATTAGGGTCGGTCCATGACCGACCTGTCTGCGCGCTCGCGAGCACTCGAGCTCGATGCCGGGAGCCCTCTGCGTGAGAGGCGCGACCTGTTCTCCCTGCCCGCGGGCACGGTGTACCTGGACGGGAACTCGCTGGGCGCGCTCCCCCGCGCGGTGCCCGAACGGATCAGCCGGGTCGTCGCCGAGGAGTGGGGCCGCGACCTCATCGCCTCCTGGAACACCGCCGACTGGATCGGCCTCCCGCGCCGCGTCGGGGACCGGGTCGCCGAGCTGCTCGGGCTGCCGGAGGGCTCGGTCTGGGTCAGCGACAGCACGAGCGTGAGCCTGTTCAAGACGATGGTCGCCGCCTGCAGGCTCCGGCCGGGACGCGACGTGATCGTCGTGGAGAGCGGCACCTTCCCCACGGACGGCTACATGGCCGCCAGCGTGGCGCGCATGCTCGACATGGAGCTGCGCTGGGCCGACTCGGGGCAGCCGGAGGAGGCCTTCGACGACCGCGTCGCCCTGGCCTGCCTGACCCACGTCGACTTCCGCACCGGCGCGATGTTCGACGCAGCGGCGGTCACGGCAGCGGCCCACGCAGTGGGCGCGCTCATGCTCTGGGACCTCTGCCACACCGCGGGCGCGGTCCCCGTCGACCTCGTCGCCGCGGACGCCGACTTCGCGGTCGGCTGCACGTACAAGTACCTCAACGCCGGGCCGGGGTCTCCTGCGTTCATGTACGTGGCGCCACGGCACCAGGACGCGATCGACCAGCCGCTCTCGGGCTGGATGGGACACGCCCGGCCCTTCGACATGGAGCTCGCGTACGAGCCCGTCAAGGGGATAGGCCGGCTGGCGTCGGGCACGCCGCCGATCCTCGCCCTGTCAGCGCTCGACGCGGCCCTCGACGTGTTCGAGGGAGTCGACCCCGCGGACCTGCGTGCGACGTCGCTCTCCCTGACCGACTACTTCATCGAGCTGGTCGACGTACGTCTGCCCGGGGTGTTCGAGGTCGTCACCCCCCGCGACCACGAACGGCGCGGCAGCCAGGTCTCACTGCGCCATGAGCAGGCCTACGGCGTCGTGCAGGCACTGATCGCGCGCCGGGTGGTCGGCGACTTCCGCACACCGGACGTCGCGCGGTTCGGGTTCGCACCGCTCTACGTCACCCACGCAGACGTGTACGACGCGGTCGACCACCTCGTCGCGGTGATGGAGGATCGGGAGTACGAGCGACCGGAGTACGCCACCCGCAACCGCGTCACCTGAGCTCCCGTGGTGCCGCTGAGCGCGAGGACGTGCACGACGAAGGCCGCCGCACCCGCAGGGGTACGGCGGCCTCCGTGGCTGTCGAGTGCGCGTCGCCTCAGAGGTTCTCGAGCACCTCGCGCATGAGCTGGGCGGTCTCCGACGGCGTCTTGCCGACCTTCACGCCCACGGCCTCGAGGGCCTCCTTCTTCGCCTGGGCGGTGCCCGAGGACCCGGACACGATGGCGCCGGCGTGGCCCATCGTCTTGCCCTCGGGGGCGGTGAACCCGGCGACGTAGCCCACGACCGGCTTGGTCACGTTGTCCTTGATGTAGTCGGCGGCCCGCTCCTCGGCGTCGCCACCGATCTCGCCGATCATCACGATGGCGTCGGTCTCGGGGTCGTCCTGGAACGCCTTGAGACAGTCGATGTGCGTCGTACCGATGATCGGGTCGCCACCGATGCCGACGGCCGAGGAGAACCCGAAGTCACGCAGCTCGTACATCATCTGGTAGGTCAGCGTGCCGGACTTCGACACGAGGCCGACGCGGCCACCCTTGCTGATGTCCGCGGGAATGATGCCTGCGTTGGACTTGCCGGGGCTGATCAGTCCGGGGCAGTTCGGGCCGATGATGCGAGTGGTGCCCTTGGACTGTGCGTAGGCGAAGGACTCCGCGGTGTCGTGGACGGGCACGCCCTC
>Ga0208537_1000058_pt1 | contig 17627 bp, 14 predicted proteins | sample MayberrySE_TuleA_FD_185672 | JGI IMG/M metagenome (GOLD analysis project Ga0208537, IMG submission 185672) | Natural and restored wetland microbial communities from the San Francisco Bay, California, USA, that impact long-term carbon... | ecosystem: Environmental > Terrestrial > Soil > Wetlands ...
GCTGTTCCGCCTCATCAGCGAGCACACCGGCCAGCCCCTCGACCAGGTCGAGCTCGACGCCGACCGTGACCGCTGGTTCACCGCCGACCAGGCGCTCGACTACGGCTTCATCGACAAGGTCGTCGCCAGCGCCGGCCAGGTCGCCGACCAGGGCCGCCCCGCGGCACACCAGAAGTGACCAGGAAAGGGAGCGGACACGACATGACCAGCAGCAAGATCCCGGGCCTGGAAGCCGCCGGCCGCGCAAGCGACCTCGCCTCGCCGAGCATGAACTACTACATCCCGCAGTGGGAGGAGCGGACGTCGTACGGCGTCCGCCGGATCGACCCCTACACCAAGCTGTTCGAGGACCGGATCATCTTCCTCGGCACCCCGATCTCCGACGACGTCTCCAACGCCGTCATGTCGCAGCTGCTGGTGCTCGAGTCGATGGACCCCGACCGCGACATCATCCTCTACATCAACAGCCCCGGCGGCTCGTTCACCGCGTTGACGGCGATCTACGACACGATGCGGTTCGTCAAGCCCGACATCCAGACCGTCTGCCTCGGCCAGGCGGCCTCGGCGGCCGCGATCCTGCTCGCGGCCGGTGCCCCGGGCAAGCGGATGGCGCTTCCCAACAGCCGGATCCTGATCCACCAGCCCTATACCGAGGGCACCTACGGCCAGACCTCGGACATCGAGATCCAGGCCAACGAGATCCTGCGGATGCGTGAGCTGCTCGAGACGATGATCTCCGAGGCCACCGGCAAGGACCAGGAGCAGGTGAGCCGCGACATCGACCGCGACAAGATCCTCACCGCGGAGGCGGCCGTCGAGTACGGCATCGTCGATGCGATCCTCGAGTCGCGCAAGGCCACCCTCTCCGTCGGAGGAGGTGCCGGGCGCTAGCGCGTCCCGGTCGGGCGGCGGGCTCCGCGCGCCGCCCGACCGAGCGAAGGGATCGCCGTGTCCCCATCCCATTTGGGGGCGCGACGGGGTACCTTCGAGGAAGTAGAAATCGTGGACAGCGAGCCGGTTCAGCAGGGACTGCCGGCCTGATCGTGAGGAGACGTCGCCTGTGGCACGCATCGGTGACGGAGGCGACCTGCTGAAGTGCTCGTTCTGCGGGAAGAGCCAGAAGCAGGTCAAGAAGCTGATCGCAGGACCTGGCGTCTACATCTGCGACGAGTGCATCGATCTCTGCAACGAGATCATCGAGGAGGAGCTGAGCGAGGGCAGTGAGGTCGGGCTCGAGGAGCTGCCGAAGCCCCGAGAGATCTTCGAGTTCCTCAACTCCTACGTGATCGGCCAGGAGACGGCGAAGAAGTCCCTCGCGGTCGCGGTCTACAACCACTACAAGCGCGTCCAGGCCGGTGTCACGACGGGTCGGCACGCCAAGGACGACGCGGTCGAGCTCGCCAAGTCCAACATCCTGGTCATCGGCCCCACGGGCTGCGGCAAGACCTACCTCGCGCAGACGCTCGCGCGGATGCTCAACGTCCCCTTCGCGATCGCCGACGCCACCGCGCTCACCGAGGCCGGCTACGTCGGTGAGGACGTCGAGAACATCCTGCTGAAGCTCATCCAGGCGGCCGACTACGACGTCAAGAAGGCCGAGACGGGCATCATCTACATCGACGAGATCGACAAGGTCGCGCGCAAGGCGGAGAACCCCTCCATCACCCGCGACGTCTCCGGCGAGGGGGTCCAGCAGGCGCTGCTGAAGATCCTGGAGGGTACGACGGCCTCGGTGCCGCCGCAGGGTGGGCGCAAGCACCCCCACCAGGAGTTCATCCAGATCGACACCACGAACATCCTGTTCATCGTCGGTGGCGCGTTCGCTGGCCTCGAGAACATCGTGGAGCAGCGGATCGGCAAGAAGACCCTCGGCTTCGGCGCGGACCTCCCCACCCAGGAGGAGCGCGACATGGAGAAGATCTTCGCCGAGGTCATGCCCGAGGACCTGATGAAGTTCGGGCTCATCCCCGAGTTCATCGGACGGCTGCCGGTGATCGCCACGGTCGAGAAGCTCAACCGCGAGGCCCTGGTGGCGATCCTGACCGAGCCCCGGAACGCCCTCGTGAAGCAGTACCAGAAGCTCTTCGAGCTCGATGGTGTGGAGCTCGAGTTCTCCTCCGACGCGGTCGACGCGGTTGCCGACCTCGCGATGATGCGCGGCACGGGCGCTCGTGGCCTGCGCGCGATCATCGAGGAGGTCCTGCTGCACGTGATGTACGACGTGCCCTCGCGGGAGGACGTCGCCAAGGTGGTCGTCACCGGTGAGGTCGTGAGCGACAACGTGAACCCGACCCTCGTGCCACGCGACGAGGAGCCGAAGAAGCGCAAGTCGGCCTGAGCCGGGCGCCGATGGCAGCCGCCCACGCCGTTGTCCGCCGGGACTCCGGACTAGACCGAATCGGGGCAATCCGCCCGGTGTGATGCAGGTTATGGGTCGGTTTCGAGGTTTTGCTGACACGGTTCTTCCCTCCCGCGAGGATTGACGAGCCACCCCCTGAGGCGCCGGTGAAGGCGCCTTCTGTCTCGTCTCGGGAGTACACAGTCATGAGCACCGACCACCGCAAGCCTGTGGTGGCCTTCGTCTGCCTGGCGTTCATCGCCGCGGCCCTCATCGGCGTGCAGCGTGCCGATGCTCAGGACGGACGGTTCTTCGAGGCCTTCGCGGGCAGCAGCGCCCGGGTTCAGAGCGACACCCCGCTTCTCACGGGCGAGGCTCGCAGGCTGGAGGGCAGCAGACGTATGGCCGGCCTCGGCCCGGGCTTCGAGGTGCTCGCCGACCTGTCACCGGGCGCCGCTCATCCCGCGCAGACCGAGACGTCGGGCGAGTCGCTGACCAGGCACAACCGGCCGGACGGCGTGAGCAGAGGCGCGCGAGCCAACCGGCCTCGGGCCGCGAGGGCGGAGGAGTCCCGGCACGGTCGAGGCGTCGAGCGCACCGAGGGCCTTGCGAGGGGCCACGTCGCGAAGGCCACCGGGAAGGCAGCGCGCCTCGCCGACCGGGCGGCGCGCGACCTCACCAAGGACGCTCGCCACCTCGAGCACCGCCCCAGCGCGGCGCGGGGGCTCGGGAGGGCTGTCTCCGAGGTGGCCCGAGAGCTCCGGAACCGGCCGCGCTGGCGGGACCGCGGGCCGTCACACGGGCTTCGGCGGCTCTTGGACCATGGACCGCGCCGGCTCGGCGGCGGCCACCGCTGAACTTCGCAAGCGCGGCTGACACGGGCCCGCGCCGGGTTAGAGTCGCCGAATGACCACGCTTCAGCCTCTGGACCTGCCCGCCGTCGACGGCGACTGGACATCCTGGTTCTCCGCCAGGTGCGACGACCAGCTCGCGCGAGCGCGGGACCTCGTCCAGCGGCTCAAGGTCGCGGCGCCCACGAGCGGCCACGAGGCACTCGCGCTGTGGAACGACGTGAACCTTGCTCTCGCCAACGCCTTCGCGGTCGCGTCGCTGATGGCGGAGGTCCACCCCGAGGAGGCGGTCCGCACCCGGGCTGAGACAGCGGAGCAGGCGGCCCACCGCCTCCTGACCGAGATCGGGCAGGACCGCGAGCTCTACGACATCCTCGCGGCGGTCGACGCCGGCCGGCTCGACGAACTGGGAGCCAGAGTGCTCGAGCTCTCGCTACGCGACTTCCGCCGCGCCGGTGTCGACCAGGACGACGACGTCCGCACGCGCCTTCGCGCCATCGCCGAGCGGGAGACCGAGGTCGGGCAGGCCTTCTCCAAGAACATCCGCGACGACGTGCGCTCCGTCGTGCTCGAGCCCGAGCAGCTCGCCGGGCTGCCCGCCGACTACGTCGAGGAGCATGCTCCGGGCGAGGACGGCAAGGTGACCGTCACCACCGACTACCCCGACTTCGTGCCGTTCGTGGCCTTCGCCCGCGACCGAGAGGCGCGAGCGAGCCTGATGCGGGAGTTCCTCAACCGCGCCTGGCCGGAGAACGACGCGCTCCTGCTGGAGCTGCTGAGGCTCCGGGACGAGCACGCGCGCCTTCTCGGCTACGCAGACTGGCCGAGCTACGACGCCGAGGTCAAGATGATCGGCAAGGGCGACGCGATCCCGGAGTTCATCGACAAGATCGCAGAGGCCGCGGCGGACTCCGCGCGGCGCGACTACGACGCCCTGCTCGCGCGGCTCAGGAAGGACCACCCCGAGGCCACGTCGGTGGACAGCACCGACAAGGCGTTCTACGGCGAGCTGATCCGCAAGGAGAACTTCGACGTCGACGCGCAGCAGGTGCGGGAGTACTTCGACTTCAGCAAGGTCAGAGCCGGCCTGCTCGCGGTGACCGGACGCCTGTTCGACCTCGAGTACGCCGAGGTGCCCGACGCCGCGCGCTGGCACCAGGACGTCGCGGTGTACGACGTGGCCGCGGACGGCGTGAGGCTCGGCCGGATCCACCTCGACCTGCACCCGCGCGAGGGGAAGTTCAAGCACGCCGCGCAGTTCGACCTCGTGCCCGGGATCGCCGACCGGCAGCTCGCCGAGGGCGTGCTCGTGTGCAACTTCCCGCGCGGTCTCATGGAGCACCGCGACGTCGTGACCCTGTTCCACGAGTTCGGGCACCTGCTCCACCACGTCCTCGCCGGTCGCCACGCGTGGGCCCGGTTCTCAGGCGTCGCCACGGAGTGGGACTTCGTCGAGGCGCCCTCGCAGATGCTCGAGGAGTGGGCCTGGGACGCCGACGTCCTGCGCTCGTTCGCGACGAACGCCGCGGGTGAGCCGATCCCGGCCGAATTGGTCGCGAAGATGCGCAAGGCCGACGAGTTCGGGAAGGGCTACCACGCGCGCACACAGATGTTCTACGCCGCGCTGTCCTACCACGTGCACCACCGGGTGCCCGAGGACACGACCGGGCTCGTGCGAGAGCTGCAGGCGGCCTACGACCTCTTCGGCTACGTCCCCGACACGCACTTCCACGCGTCCTTCGGCCACCTGGAGGGCTACGGCTCGGCGTACTACACGTACATGTGGAGCCTCGTGATCGCCAAGGACATGTTCTCCGCCTTCGACGAGGAGGACCTGTTCGACCAGGAGGTCGCGCATCGCTACCGCGACCGGGTCCTCGCCGCGGGTGGGTCCAAGGACGCCGCCGACCTCGTCGAGGGCTTCCTCGGCCGCCCGTACACCTTCGACGCCTTCGAGGCCTGGCTCAACCGCACCTGATGGGGCGGACGGTCAGGCCTCGGGCTGCTCGGCGATCCGGGCCTCCACCGTGATCTCGCCCTCACCCGGGGTGAACACGAGCTCGCCGGTGATGTTGCCGGCGGCCCGGAGGTCCTCGGCGACCTGCTCGGCCAGGGCGATCGCGTCGGCCGGTCCGGTCACGGTCACCGCGGCGAGCGGGGTGCGCATCTTGACCTTCGCCTGCGACTTCGCGCCACGGATGCCGGTGAGGACGTCGGCCACAGCGGCCAGCATGGCCGGGGTGCTCGACGCGGCGGAGCCGAGGTCGGAGATCGTCGGCCACGGCGTGCGGTGGATCGAGCCCTCCCGCCACCACGACCACACCTCTTCGGTGACGTAGGGCAGGAACGGCGCGAGCAGACGCAGCTGGGCGTCGAGCGCGATGGCGAGTGCTGCCTTCGCCGACGCCGCGGGCTCGTCGCCACGGCCGCCGTACGCCCGCTCCTTGACCAGCTCGAGGTAGTCGTCGCAGAACTCCCAGAAGAACTTCTCCGTGACCTCGAGAGCGGTGGTGTAGTCGTAGGCCTCGAACGACTCGGTGGCCTTGGTGATGACGTTGGCCAGGCCGCCGAGCATCGCACAGTCGACCGGAGCGCTGACCGCGGACGGCGCGGTCTCGACCGCCCCGAGCCCGAGGACGAACTTCGAGGCGTTGAGCACCTTCATCGCCAGCCGGCGGCCGACCTTCATCTGGGTCTCGTCGAAGGGCGAGTCGGCTCCGGGACGGGCGAGCGCGGCACGCCACCGCACGGCGTCGGCGCCGTACTTGTCGAGGATGTCGGTCGGGACGACCACGTTGCCCTTGGACTTGCTCATCTTCTTGCGGTCGGGGTCAACGACGAAGCCCGAGATCGACGCGTGGGACCAGGGCACCATGCCGTTCTCGTGGTGGGCTCGGACGACGGTGGCGAAGAGCCAGGTCCGGATGATGTCGTGCGCCTGCGGACGCAGGTCCATCGGGAAGGTCCGCTCGAAGAGGTCCTTGTCCCGCTCCCAGCCGGTCACGATCTGCGGCGACAGCGAGGAGGTCGCCCAGGTGTCCATCACGTCGGGGTCGCCGATGAAGCCGCCCGGCTTCCCGCGCTGGTCCTCGTCGTACCCGCGGGGAGCCTGGGAGGACGGGTCGACCGGCAGCTCGTCCTCGGACGGCATCAGCGGGTGGTCGTAGTCGGGCTCGCCGTCCGAGTCGAGCGGGTACCAGACCGGGAAGGGGATGCCGAAGAACCGCTGGCGCGAGACGAGCCAGTCGCCGTTGAGGCCCTCGACCCAGTTGCTGTAGCGGTGCCGCATGTAGTCGGGCACCCAGGTGATCTCGCCACCGCGCTCGATGAGCTCGTCGCGGAGCTCGCGGTCACGGCCGCCGTTCTTGATGTACCACTGGCGGGTCGAGACGATCTCGAGCGGCTTGTCGCCCTTCTCGTAGAAGTTCGCCATGCGCTGGGTCGCCTTGGGCTCACCGTCGAGGTCACCGCTCTCGCGCAGCTTCTCCACCATCGCCTCGCGCGCGCTGAACGCGGTCTTCCCGGCCAGGTCGGCGTACGCCGCGGCGGCGGGCTCGTGCGCGAGCCAGGGGGGCGTCTCACGGTGGAGCCGGCCGTCGCGGCCGATGACGGTGTGCACCGGGAGCTGCAGCTCGCGCCACCACTGGACGTCGGTGAGGTCGCCGAACGTACAGCACATCGCGATGCCGGCGCCCTTGTCGGGCTCGGCGGCCTCGTGTGCGAGCACCGGGATCTCCACGCCGAACACCGGTGAGGTGACGCTGGTGCCGAAGAGGTCCTTGTAGCGCTCGTCGTCGGGGTGCGCGATCAGTGCGACGACGGCCGGGATCAGCTCGGGACGGGTGGTCTCGATGTGGACAGGCGACCCGTCCGGCTTGTGGAAGGAGACCCGGTGGTACGCGCCTGGGTACTCGCGGGCCTCGAGCTCGGCCTGGGCCACGGCGGTCTGGAAGGTGACGTCCCACAGGGTCGGGGCATCGTGCGAGTAGGCCTCACCGCGGGCGTAGTTGCGCAGGAAGGCGCGCTGGCTCGCGATCCGGGACTCTTCCCCGATCGTGGTGTAGGTCTGGGTCCAGTCGACCGAGAGGCCGACCTTGCGCCACAGCGTCTCGAAGGCCTTCTCGTCCTCCTCCACGAGCTGCTCGCACAGGTCGATGAAGTTCTGCCGGCTGACCGGGAGCTGCTTCTTCGGGTCCGGCTTCTCGGGAGGGGTGAAGTCCGGGTCGTGGGGGAGCGACGGGTCGCAGCGCACGCCGAAGTAGTTCTGGACGCGGCGCTCGGTGGGCAGGCCGTTGTCGTCCCAGCCCATCGGGTAGAAGAGCTCCTTGCCGCGCATCCGCTGGAAGCGGGCGATGAGGTCTGTGTGGGTGTAGGAGAAGACGTGCCCCACGTGCAGAGAGCCCGAGACCGTCGGGGGAGGGGTGTCGATCGAGTAGATCTCCTCGCGCGTCTTCGACCGGTCGAAGCGGTAAGTGCCCTCGGCCTCCCAGCGCTGGACCCACTTGTCCTCCAACCCCTCGAGCGCAGGCCGGTCCGGTACGACGACCGAGCGGCCGGTGGTCGCGTCGGTGGTCTCTCCGGGCAGGTCGGGTGTGGGGTTGGTGTCCATGGGTCGAGATCTTACGGGTGGTGCTCCGGCCCGAGCGAGCCAGTTCCGGCGTACGACGGGGCGATGACGTCGGCGTACGACGACCGGGGTCGCCGCCCTGCGCCGGGCTGCCGTGCGTCGTACCCCCGTAGACTCGACCGCGATGTCTGACACCCCCTCTGCCTCCGCCTCGGCGCCTGCCGACGCCGCCGCCCCCAGGACCTACACCGAAGTCGAGCGCGTCCTCCTCGCACGGTGGCCGGAGACGAAGCTGGAGCCGAGTCTCGAGCGCATCGAGTCGCTCGTCCACCTGCTCGGCGACCCCCAGCACGCCTACCCCGTGGTGCACCTGACCGGGACCAACGGCAAGACCAGCACGTCCCGGATGATCGACGCGCTGCTCCGGGCGAGGGGCCTGCGGACCGGGCGGTTCACCAGCCCCCACGTCGAGTCGATGACCGAGCGGATCTCGATCGACGGCGAGCCGATCCCGGAGGAGGGGTTCGTCGAGGCCTACCACGACGTCGCTCCGTTCGCTGCGATCGTGGACTCCGAGGGCGAGTACCCCTTGTCGTTCTTCGAGACCGTCGTGGGCATGGCCTACGCCGCGTTCGCCGACGCACCGGTCGACGCCGCGATCGTCGAGGTCGGCATGGGGGGTTCCTGGGACGCCACGAACGTGGTCGACGCGAAGGTCGCGGTCATCACGCCGATCAGCGTCGACCACGCGAAGTACCTCGGCGAGAGACCCGAGGACATCGCGCTGGAGAAGGCCGGGATCATCAAGCCCGGGACGACCGTCGTGACTGCCGAGCAGCCGCCCGCTGTGATGGAGGTGCTGCTCGAGCGCGCCGCCGAGGTGGGAGCCACCGTGCTCCGCGAGGGCGTGGACTTCGGTGTGGTCCACCGGGTGCCGGCCGTCGGCGGCCAGATGCTGCGGATCCAGGGGTTGCGCGCGGAGTACGCCGAGGTCTTCCTCCCGCTCTACGGCGCCCACCAGGGGCAGAACGCCGCTCTGGCGCTGGCGGCGGTCGAGGCCTTCGCCGGCGACGAGCCGCTCGACGCGGAGCTGGTGCACGAAGCCTTCGCGGAGACCACCTCGCCGGGCCGCCTCGAGATCATCCGCCGCAGCCCGACGATCGTCCTGGACGCGGCCCACAACCCCCATGGCGCGAGGGCGACCGCCGAGGCGCTGGAGGACTCGTTCACCTTCAACCCGCTGGTCGGGGTGGTCGGGGTCATGACGGACAAGGACTACGAAGGGGTCCTTGCCGCGTTCGAGCACGTCTTCGCCGAGATCGTGTGCACCCAGAACTCCACGCCGCGGGCGATGCCGGCCGAGGAGCTCGCAGAGGCGGCCCGGGGGATCTTCGGGTCGGACCGGGTACACGTCGCGCCGCGACTGGACGACGCCATCGAGAAGGCCGCGACCCTCGCCGAGACCGGTGGGGTCTATGGCTCGGGAGGTGTCCTGGTGACGGGTTCGGTGATCACGGTCGGCGAGGCCCGCGCGATGCTCAAGCCGCGAGAGCGGGACCGGGCCAGGGGGGAGGGCCGCTGATGCGTTCCGCGCAGCGGTCCATGTGCGCCGCCATGCTGACCCTGCAGGCCGTCGTGCTCGGGCTGACCACGCCGGTGATGATCAGCGTTGCCTCGGTCTCGGTGGGCACCGCGCTCGCGGTCGGTCTCGGGCTCACCGTCGCCTGCGTCCTGGCCGCGGGGATGCTCCGCCGGTCGTGGGCCTACTACCTCGGCTGGGTGATCCAGGTCGCCAGCCTCGCGCTGGGCTTCGTCATCCCGCTGATGTTCTTCCTCGGGGCGGTCTTCGCGGCGCTGTGGGCCGGGGCGTTCTTCCTCGGCGCGAAGATCGACCGGGAGCGCGCCGAGCGCGAGGTGCTCGAGCGGGAGTGGGCCGCCGAGCACGGGGAAGCGCAGGAGAGCTGAGCCCGGCCGATCGCCGGCCGGCCCCGGCGGCTGAGCTCGTCGAAACCGCCTGTCGATAGGCTGCCCCCATGTCTGAGCGCACTCTCGTCCTCCTCAAGCCCGACGCCGTCCGCCGCGGCCTGGTCGGCAACGTCCTCAGCCGCTTCGAGGCGAAGGGTCTCTCGATCGTCGCCATGGAGCTGCGCACGATAGATGCAGCGAAGGCGGACGAGCACTACGCCGAGCACGTGGAGAAGGCCTTCTACCCGCCGCTGCGCGACTTCGTGACCGGCGGCCCGCTCGTGGCGTGCGTGCTCGAGGGCGACGAGGCGATCGAGGTGGTCCGCGCGATCAACGGCGCCACCGACGGACGCAAGGCTGCACCCGGCACCATCCGCGGTGACCTCTCCCTTTCGAACCGCGAGAATCTCGTCCACGGCTCCGACTCCGCCGAGTCCGCCGAGCGCGAGATCAAGATCTGGTTCCCCAACCTCTGACCTGACGGGGCTCGAGCCCAGGTAGTGGCCGATGGCGGTTCGTTCTCACACCGAGAATGCGCCGCCATCGGCCACTTTGCGTACTCCGAATAGGCACACGGGGCGGTCGGGCCTGACCCGAACAGGTGGTTCCCGCCCGCATGGGCCAAATCGGGCATAGATAGCAAGTAGCGTCAAAACCGTCGTGGACGGACCTGCGTAGGCAGGGGCGGGAGCGTTCAGGCCTTCCACGCATCAGACAGGGGCTTCAACTCAGAGATCCGTGGGGGGTCATGCATATGCGTCCGACTTTCAGAACCACGTTCGTCTGTGCGGCGTCGGCCGCGCTCGTGCTCGGGACCTCCGGCGTGGCGAGCGCCGACGACGTCGACGTCACGTCGACCGCGCCGACGGCTGTCGTCGTCGATGGCATACCGACCATCACCCTGGACGCCGGCCAGACCGGCTCCGTGGTGCTCGCCTACGACGAGACCGACCCGGAGAAGCTGACGTCGGGAGGTGGCAAGCCGACGTGGGGGCCCGGTCTGGGAGGCTGCGAGCTCAAAGGCGGCCCGGGCGTCGACCCGAACCTCACGCAGCTGGTGCTGGGTGTCCACGACGTGACCGACGGTGTCATCGCGCTCGGCAGCGACTCGGTGGACTTCGAGGACTGCACCGACGTCGTCGACGGCGTGCAGGTGGCCGCGACGCGGACCCTGACCTTCACCGCGGGCAGCGTCTCGGGGGAGACCCTGGTCAGCTTCGACGTGGACGGCCGCACGTTCGCCCGCGAGGGTGCCTACTTCACAGCGCCGGACACCTTCCGCGTCGTGGTGAATGCAGACGACGACCGCGCCGCACCGGCGATCACCAACGACTACCTGGACAAGGTTGCCGACGAGGCCACTCTCGCGGCGTGCCAGGCGGCGAACGGCACCAACCAGGACAAGACCAACTGGCGTGGGCAGCTCATCACCAAGGTCGCGCAGTTCTTCCAGGGTGAGACGTTCGCCGAGGACGCGGAGTGGATCGTCATCGACCAGGTCCGCGTGTTCTGCGAACTCGACTGACCTGGCCGTCCCGCGAGGCAGCGCTCGCGCCGGGCGACACGAGGCCCCTGGATCCAGAGCGATCCGGGGGCCTTCGGCGTCGCGGAGGTCACGACGTGCCGCCGTGCGCGTGTCCTGCCGGGATGTGAACGTCCGCGCTCTTACGCTTCTGCCACGGGTCGGTGAGCAGGTTCGCCGTACCCCCGTGTGAGGGAGACAGAGGGCGGGACACCATGGCGAACAGCTTCATCGGCCGTGACATGGCAGTCGACCTCGGCACCGCCAACACGCTCGTCTACGTGCGTGGCAAGGGCGTGCTCCTCGACGAGCCGTCGGTGGTCGCGCTGAACTCGACCACCGGCGAGATCCTCGCGGTCGGGCTCGAGGCGAAGCGGATGATCGGCCGCACGCCCGACAACATCACCGCGATCCGGCCGCTTCAGGACGGCGTCATCGCGGACTTCGACTCCACCGAGCAGATGCTGCGGTTCTTCATCCAGCAGGTGCACCGCCGCCGGTACTTCGCCAAGCCGCGGCTGGTGATCTGCGTCCCGAGCGGCATCACCGCCGTCGAGCAGCGCGCGGTGAAGGAGGCCGGCTACCAGGCCGGGGCCCGCCGCGTCTACATCGTCGAGGAGCCCATGGCCGCGGCGATCGGTGCCAGCCTGCCGGTGCACGAGGCGACCGGGAACATGATCGTCGACATCGGCGGGGGTACGACGGAGGTCGCGGTCATCTCGCTCGGCGGCATCGTGACGAGCCTCTCCATCCGCACCGCCGGCGACGAGCTCGACCAGGCGATCATCGCCTGGATGAAGAAGGAGTACTCCCTGATGCTGGGGGAGCGAACCGCCGAGGAGATCAAGATGACCCTCGGTTCGGCGTTCCCGCTGCCGCAGGAGCCCGAGGCCGAGGTCCGGGGGCGGGACATGATCTCCGGCCTTCCGAAGACCGTCGTCGTCTCGAGCGCGGAGGTGCGCCAGGCTCTCGAGGAGCCGCTGCACACCATCGTGGACGCCGTGCGCACCACTCTCGACCAGACGCCTCCAGAGCTCGCCGGCGACATCATGGACCGCGGCCTCGTCCTCACCGGCGGGGGCGCGCTGCTGCGGGGCCTCGACGAGCGGCTGCGCCACGAGACCGGCATGCCGGTGCACATCGCCGAGGACCCGCTCCACTCGGTCGCCATGGGCGCCGGTAAGTGCGTCGAGGAGTTCGAGGCGTTGCAGCAGGTCCTCGTGTCCGAGCCGCGTCGGCGATGACGGCGGGGACCTGAGATGGCCATGCGGGACCAGCACAAGCGGCCGTCGCGGGGGGTGCTCGCGCTCCTCCTGCTCGCCAGCTTCACGATCATCACCCTCGACGCCCGGGGCGGCGAGGACTCACCTGTCGACCCGGTGCGTGCGGTCGCCGGCGACGCCTTCGGGCCGGTCGAGGAGGTGACGGCCGCCGTCGTACGCCCCTTCGAGTCCGTGCCCGGCTTCTTCACCACGACCCGCTCGCTCCATGGCGAGGTCAGCCGGCTCGAGGCCGAGAACGCCGCGCTCCGCGGGCAGCTCGCCACGTCCTCGGTCGCGCGGCAGCGTGCCGCCGAGCTCGACGGGCTGCTGAAGAGCTCCGGGGACGCCGGCTACGCCCTCGTGCCGGCCCGGGTCGTCGCCGTGGGACCCGCGCAGTCGTTCTCCCAGACGGTGACCATCGACGCGGGCACGTCCTCCGGCGTGCACGCCGACATGACCGTCCTCAACAACGAAGGACTCGTGGGCCGGGTCATCCGAGCCGACCGGTCCACCGCGACGGTGCTGCTCGTCGTCGACCGTGACTCGGTGGTCGGCGGCCGTCTGGGCTCCAACATGGAGGTCGGGTTCCTCCGCGGCCGCGGTGCGATCGGTGACGAGGGCAAGCTCGAGCTCGACCTCGTCGACAACGCGGTGACCCCGGCACGTGACGACGTGGTGGTCACCTGGGGATCCAAGAACGGAGCCCCCTACGTCGCGGGGGTCCCCATCGGCCGGGTCACGTCGGTCTTCAGCAGCCCGCGCCAGCTGTCCAAGCGTGCGGTCATCGAGCCGTTCGCGGACTACTCCTCCCTCGACCTCGTGGGGGTCGTCGTGAGGGGCGACACGAAGGGCGACCGGGCCGTGATCAACGCGGGGGAGACCACGCCGGCAGGGAAGGGTGAGCGCTGATGGCCGCCGCTCGCGCACTCGTCCTGACCCTGGTCATCACCTTCGCGGTGGTGCTCCAGGTCACGCTGTTCCCCCACCTCGCCTACGCCGGGGTCGTCCCCAACCTCGCGCTCCTCGTCGTCGTGGCGGCGGCGCTGGTCCGAGGTCCCGAGTTCGCCGCCGTCATCGGATTCCTCTCGGGACTGGCCATCGACCTGGCCCCGCCTGCTGACCACGTCGTCGGTCGCTGGGCGCTCGCGCTCGTCGTGGTGGGGTACCTCGCGGGCAGGGTCCGCCAGGACGCGCGCACCTCCGCGATCGCCGCGATCGTCACCGTCGCCGCGTCGTCGTTCGTCGGGACCTCCGTCTTCGCCCTGAGCGGGATGGTGCTCTCCGACCCGGCGGTGCCCGCCGCGGAGGCGCTCACCGTGATCCCGACCGCGGTCGTGTACGACGTGCTCCTCACACCCTTCGTGCTCCCGCTGATGATGCGACTCTTCCGGCGGCTCGAGCCCCACCAGGTGGCGTACTGATGGTCCCGACAGGCTCGACCAGCGACAGGGACGGCGGATCGACCGGCGCCGGAGAAGGCCCGGCCGCGCGTCAGACGACGGGCAGCGGCCGCGTGCCGCGGGTCCGGGCGACCGCCCGGCAGAAGAGCCGTCTGCGCCTGATCGTGGTGCAGGCCATCGTGCTGTCCTTGTTCGTCACGCTCTTCGCGAGGCTGTGGTACCTCCAGGTGCTGGGCGGGGAGGCCTACCAAGCGCAGGCGGCGGAGCAGTCGGTCCGCGAGCTCGTCGTGCAGCCCGCCCGTGGCCTGATCGTCGACGACATGGGGCGTCCCCTCGTCGCGAACCGTCCCTCATGGGTCGTCACCGTCGACCGCACGATGCTCAGGAAGATGGACGACCAGCAGCAGGAGGCGCTGCTGCGTCGTGTCGCACGCACCGTCGGGTCGACGTACGAGGACGTCCGCGCCCGCACCCTCCTGTGCGGCGAGCCTGGCTCGGTCGAGGGCACGTGCTGGAACGGATCGCCGTACCAGCCGGTGCCGGTCGCCGAGGATGTCCCGCAACAGACGGCCGTCTCGATCCTGGAGCAGAGCGAGGACTATCCCGCGGTACTCGCCGAGTCCGTCAGCGTTCGGGCCTACCCCTCGCCGTACGGCATCAACGCGGCGCACCTCCTCGGCTACCTCAGCCCGATCACCGAGGAGGAGCTCGACGAGGCGGAGACCAAGGCCGACACCTCAGTGCACGGCGCGTCCGTCGTGGGACGTGCGGGCGTGGAGAAGCAGTACGACAAGTACCTGCGTGGTGCGCCGGGCTACAAGCGCGTGGCCGTCGACAGCATGGGGCGGGTCCTCGGCGACTCCGGAGAGGTCAAGGGGCGGGCCGGCGACACGCTGGTGACCTCGATCGACGCCCGGGTGCAGGCGGTCGTCGAGCAGCAGCTCGAGTCCACGATCAAGCTCGCCCGGCAGACCACCGACACGGTGACCGGCCGCAAGTACGTCGCCGACTCCGGCGCTGTCGTGGTCATGGACGCCACCGACGGGCGCATCGTCGCGATGGCCGGCCAGCCGACCTACGACCCCGGTGTCTGGGTCGGCGGGATCAGCAGCAAGGACCTGGCGCGGCTCTACTCGCAGAAGGCAGGGACACCACTGCTGTTCCGTGCCACGCAGGGCCAGTTCGCGCCAGGCTCGACGTGGAAGCCGTTCATGACCGCCGGGGCGCTCGAGCACGGCTACAGCCAGGACACCCGGCTTGCGTGCTCCTCGTCGTTCACCGTCGGCAACCGGGCCTTCAAGAACTACGAGTCGGGTGCCTACGGCTCCATCGGGTTCGACAAGGCGCTCGAGGTCTCTTGCAACACCTTCTTCTACCGGATCGGCTACAACTTCTGGCAGAAGTTCGGCAGCGACGTGGACGACATCGACGCCAAGGACCCGCTGGTGAAGATCGCCAAGATCTTCGGCTTCGGCTCCGAGACCGGAATCGACCTGCCCGGTGAGGCCGGCGGCCGGATCGCCGACCGGCAGTGGAAGCGCGACTACTACGAGGCCAACAAGGACTACTACTGCAAGATCGGCAAGAAACCCGGGAACGACTTCCTGCACCGGTTCGCGCGGGAGTTCTGCATCGAGGGCTTCGCCTACCGCGCGGGTGACGCAGTCAACTTCGCGATCGGACAGGGCGACACCATCGTCACCCCGCTCCAGCTGGCGCGGGCCTATGCCGCGATCTCCAACGGAGGCACGTTGTGGGAGCCCCGGGTCGGCAAGGCCATCGTCGACCCGCGGGGCAACGTGGTGCGTGAGATCAAGCCGAAGAAGGCCGGCTCGGTGAAGGTGGCCAGGCGCCACATCGACTACATCGACCGCGCCCTCAAAGGCGTGTCCGAGCGCGGCACGATGTCGTGGCGCCTCATCGACTTCCCGCTCGACAAGGTCAAGATCCGCTCCAAGACCGGCTCCGCCGAGGTCTATGGCAAGCAGAGCACGTCCTGGGTCGCGTCGTACGACAAGCGCTACGTCGTGGTGATGATGGTCTCCCAGGGCGGCACCGGCTCGGGCACCTCGGGGCCGGCGATCCGCAAGATCTGGGAGACCCTGTACGGCGTCCGCGGCAGCGAGGTCATCGAGGCGAAGGCGGCGCTGCCCGGGGCCAAGCCCCCCGCGGGCCTGCCGGTCTTCGCCAAGGACGGGGAGATCCTGCCGCCGGACGCCCGCACCGAGAAGGCCGCTCGCAGCAAGCAGCCGGCGCGGACGAAGCAGAAGAACCGGAGGGCGCGCCGATGACGATGGCCCCACCCGCCCGCCCCCGCTCGGCGCGGGTCGAGGGCACCAGCCGGGCAGGGGTGCCGCGTCTCGACTGGCTGCTCATGCTCGCCGTGGCCGGACTCCTGGTCCTCGGCACCATGCTGGTGTGGTCCGCGACGGTCAACCGCGAGGACCTCACCGCCGGCGACCCGAGCGCCTACCTGAAGAAGCAGCTGGTCAACATCGCGATCGGCGTCGTCCTCGGCGTGATGATCATCGCCACCGACCACCGGTGGGTGCGCATCCTCGCTCCGCTGGTCTACGTCGCGTCCGTGGTCGGCCTTGTCCTGGTGCTCATCATGGGCACCGAGATCAACAGCTCCCAGTCGTGGCTGATGGTCGGTGGCCTGTCGATCCAGCCGGCCGAGTTCGCCAAGCTCGCCGTGGTCATCGGGATGGCTCTGCTGGTCGCCGAGCGCACCGAGGGCTCGTGGAAGCAGCGCGAGGTCCGCCACCTCGACGTGCTCGGCATGCTCGTGATCGCGGGACTGCCGGCGGTCCTTATCCTGCTCCAGCCCGACCTCGGCACGATGCTGGTGCTCTCCGCCACGGTGTTCGGGGTGGTCGCCATCTCCGGCGCGCCGCGGCGGTGGCTGGTCGGCCTCGCCGCGTCGGCAGTCGGCGGAGCGATCGTCGCGGTGCAGGCCGGGGTTCTCAAGGACTACCAGGTGGACCGCTTCCTGGCTTTCACCAACCCGGGGCTCGACCCGCGCGGCGCGGGCTACAACACGGAGCAGGCCCGCATCGCGATCGGCAACGGCGGGGTCTTCGGTCAGGGCCTCTTCGACGGGTCACAGACCAAGTCGGGCTTCGTTCCCGAGCAGCACACCGACTTCATCTTCACGGTGGCAGGGGAGGAGCTCGGCCTGGTCGGCTCGGCGGTGCTCATCGCCCTGCTCGGCGTGGTCCTGTGGCGGGCACTGACCATCGCCTCGCGGGCCGACGACCTCTTCGGACGCCTCGCCGCCGGTGGCATCGCCTGCTGGTTCGGCTTCCAGGCGTTCCAGAACATCGGGATGTGCCTGGGCATCATGCCGGTGACGGGTGTGCCGCTGCCGCTGGTGTCCTACGGCGGGTCGTCGATGTTCGCCGGGCTCATGGCCATCGGCCTGCTCCAGAACATCCACCTGCGCACGGACCGCTCCATGGGCCTCGGGGTGGCCCGAAGTCGTCTGGTCCGCTCCCGCTTCTAGTCCTAGGCTCCCGTCGGGAGGGTGAGGACATGCCTGGCACGGAGCTCGAGGGGAGGGTCGTCGAGCGTAGGCCGCTCACCGGCCACGTGGGCAAGTCCGGGGCAGCACTCGAGCGGTGGCTGCTCGACGACGGCACCCGGCTGGTGGCCAAGCGGCTCACACCCGCGACCGACCTGCTGATGACCCTGACCGGCGACTCGGTCGGCCGGGAGTACGC
>Ga0208537_1000059_pt1 | contig 17598 bp, 15 predicted proteins | sample MayberrySE_TuleA_FD_185672 | JGI IMG/M metagenome (GOLD analysis project Ga0208537, IMG submission 185672) | Natural and restored wetland microbial communities from the San Francisco Bay, California, USA, that impact long-term carbon... | ecosystem: Environmental > Terrestrial > Soil > Wetlands ...
ATGGGTTTCAACCGCAAGCCCCACTACACCCGTGGCGTGCTCCTCGTCGGCGACTCCGGCGGCATGGTCAACCCGTTCAACGGCGAGGGCATCGACTATGCGCTCGAGTCGGGCGAGATCGCGGCACACACGGTGCTGCAGGCGCTGGCCCGCCCCGACGCAGCCGGCCGGGAGCGCGTCCTCGAGGGGTACGCCGCAGCGCTCGACGCGGCCTACGGCGGCTACTTCACGCTCGGACGCGTCTTCGCGAAGATGATCGGGAACCCCACGTTCATGAAGCAGGCAACCAGGTACGGCCTGCCCCGTGAGGCGCTGATGAAGTTCATGCTCAAGCTCATGGCGAACCTCACCGACCCCCGCGGCGGAGACGCCTCGGACCGCATCATCAACGGCTTGAGCAGGGTCGCTCCCGCGGCCTAGCAGCAGATTCCGGACAAGAGAGAGACAGGAGGCACGAGCGGTGGAGCTCTACACACCCGTCCTCGCGCTCGGGTTGCTAGCAGCCGGCTTCGCGGTGTTCTCGCTCATCATGAGCGCCGTCGTGGGCCCCAAGCGCTACAACCGCGCCAAGCTCGACTCCTACGAGTGTGGCATCGAGCCCACGCCCCAGCCGGTCGGCGGCGGCCGGTTCCCGGTGAAGTACTACATCACCGCGATGACCTTCATCATCTTCGACATCGAGGTGATGTTCCTGCTGCCGTGGGCCGTGCACTTCGACGAGCTCGCGCTTTTCGGTCTGCTCTCGATGTTCCTGTTCCTCTTCGCGATCACGACGGCCTTCGTCTACGAGTGGAAGCGCGGTGGACTCGAGTGGGACTGAGCACCCTCCGCGTCACCTGCGTGACCGTTCCGCGTAACACCCCCCTGACCATGGCAACTGCCGAGGTGAACCTCTGATGGGTCTTGAAGAGAAGCTCCCCAGCGGCGTGCTGCTGACCACGGTCGAGAACGTCGCCGGCTACTTCCGCAAGGCGTCGTTCTGGCCGGCCACCTTCGGCCTGGCCTGCTGCGCCATCGAGATGATGACGACAGGTGCGCCGAAGTACGACCTCGGCCGCTTCGGCATGGAGGTCTTCCGAGCCTCGCCGCGTCAGGCCGACCTGATGATCGTCGCCGGCCGGGTGAGCCAGAAGATGGCGCCGGTGCTCCGTCAGATCTACGACCAGATGCCCGAGCCCAAGTGGGTGCTCGCGATGGGCGTCTGCGCCTCCTCCGGCGGCATGTTCAACAACTACGCGATCCTCCAGGGTGTCGACCACGTCGTCCCGGTCGACATGTACCTCCCGGGCTGCCCGCCGCGTCCGGAGATGCTGATCGACGCGATCCTCAAGCTGCACGACCAGGTGCAGCACAGCAAGCTCGGCGTGAACCGTGAGAACGAGATCACCGACACCGAGACCGAGCTGCTCAACGCCCTGCCCACCTCCGAGATGAAGGGTCTGCTGCGTTGACCCCCAAGGAACCAGGTGAGTTCGACGAGGTGACCCCCGGCACCGAGGACGACGTCACCGACCTGATGCCCGAGAACGTCCTCCCGGTCGAGCCCGGCGCCCTCGAGCCCGAGGTGGTCGACGTGCGCCGGGGCATGTTCGGCGTGCACGGCTCGGGAGACACCTCCGGCTACGGCGGCATCGTGCGGCCGGTGGTCATGCCGAGCGGCACGCCCAAGCCCTACGGCGGCTGGTTCGACGAGGTCGCCGCGGCCTTCGAGTCCGCACTCACCACGGCCGGCATCACCAGCGCGATCGAGAAGGTCGTCGTGCACCGGGGCGAGATCACCTTCTTCATCCGCCGCGGCGACCTGCTGCAGGTCGCCAAGACCCTCCGGGACGACCCCGCGCTCCGGTTCGAGTTCTGCTCGGGGGTCTCCGGCGTTCACTACCCCGGCGACAAGGACCGCGAGCTCCACGCGGTGTACCACCTGCTGTCGATGACCCACAACCGCCGGATCCGGCTCGAGGTCACCTGCCCCGACAGCGACCCGCACATCCCGTCGGTGGTGTCGGTCTACCCGACCAACGACTGGCACGAGCGGGAGACCTACGACTTCTTCGGGATCATCTTCGACGGGCACCCGGCGCTGACCCGCATCGAGATGCCCGACGACTGGCCGGGTCACCCGCAGCGCAAGGACTACCCGCTCGGCGGCATCCCCGTCGAGTACAAGGGCGCCACCATCCCACCGCCGGACACGCGGAGGTCCTACACCTGATGACACAGACACAGAGCGACCCCTACGCACAGAGCTCGGAGACCACCTCCGGCAAGGTCTTCACGGTCACCGGTCAGGACTGGGACACCGTCGCCTCCGCCGTCGCCGACGAGGGCGAGGAGCGCATCGTCGTCAACATGGGTCCGCAGCACCCGTCGACCCACGGCGTGCTCCGGCTCATCCTCGAGCTCGACGGAGAGACCGTGACCGAGGCCCGCTGCGGCATCGGCTACCTCCACACGGGCATCGAGAAGAACATGGAGTTCCGCTCCTGGACGCAGGGCGTCACGTTCTGCACCCGGATGGACTACCTCTCCCCGTTCTACAACGAGGCCACCTACGTCCTCGGCGTGGAGCGGCTCCTCGACATCGAGGACGACATCCCGGAGAAGGCGCAGGTCATGCGCGTCCTCCTGATGGAGCTCAACCGGATCTCCTCGCACCTCGTGGCCATCGCGACCGGTGGTATGGAGATCGGGGCGCTGACCGTCATGACGGTCGGCTTCCGCGAGCGCGAGCTCGTGCTCGACCTGTTCGAGCTGATCACCGGTCTGCGCATGAACCACGCGTTCATCCGTCCCGGCGGCGTGTCACAGGACCTGCCGCCCGGGGCGCTCGACGAGATCCGGGACTTCATCGCGCTGATGAAGAAGCGGCTCCCCGAGTACGCCGCGCTCTGCAACGAGAACCCGATCTTCAAGGCCCGCCTCCAAGGCGTCGGACACCTCGACCTCGCCGGCTGCATGGCGCTGGGCATCACCGGCCCGGTCCTGCGCTCCACCGGCTACCCGTGGGACCTGCGCAAGTCGCAGCCGTACTCCGGCTACGAGGACTACGACTTCGACGTGCCGACCTGGGACACCGCCGACTCCTACGGCCGGTTCAGGATCCGCCTCGAGGAGATGCACCAGTCGCTGAAGATCGTCGAGCAGTGCGCGGACCGGCTCGCCGGCCTCGAGGGCGCTCCCGTGATGGTCGCGGACAAGAAGATCGCCTGGCCCAGCCAGCTCGCGATCGGCGCCGACGGCATGGGCAACAGCCTCGACCACATCCGGCACATCATGGGCGAGTCGATGGAGGCCCTGATCCACCACTTCAAGCTGGTGACCGAGGGCTTCCGGGTGCCACCCGGGCAGGCCTACGTGCCGGTCGAGTCGCCTCGCGGCGAGCTCGGCGCCCACGTGGTGTCGGACGGGGGCACGCGACCGTTCCGGGCGCACTTCCGCGACCCGTCCTTCACCAACCTGCAGGCCACATCGGTGATGAGCGAGGGCGGCATGGTCGCCGACGTCATCGTGGCCGTTGCATCCCTTGATCCCGTCATGGGCGGAGTGGATAGATGACCGACATGGTTTCGACAGGCTCGAACGGCGCCGGGAGCGCGGCCTCGGCCGGCGGCAGCCTGCCGGAGGAGACGATGCGCGAGCTGCGCGAGATCACCGCGCGCTACCCGCAGGCCCGGTCGGCGCTGCTGCCGATGCTGCACCTGGTGCAGAGCGTCGAGGGTCGAGTGACCTCGCGCGGCATCGAGGCGTGCGCGGACATCCTCGGGATCTCGGCCGCCGAGGTCGCGGGGGTGGCCACCTTCTACACGATGTACAAGCGCCGGCCGGTCGGCGACTACCACGTGGGCGTGTGCACCAACACGCTGTGCGCGGTCATGGGCGGAGACGCGATCTTCGAGCGGCTCAAGGACCACCTCGACGTCGGCAACGACGAGACCACCGAGGACGGCAAGGTCACCCTCGAGCACGTCGAGTGCAACGCGGCCTGCGACTACGCCCCGGTGGTGATGGTCAACTGGGAGTTCATGGACAACATGACCCCCGAGTCGGCCACGCAGCTCGTCGACGACCTGCGGGAGGGCAAGGAGGTCCACTCCACGCGTGGTCCCCGGATCTGCACCTGGCGGGAGGCCGAGCGCGTGCTGGCCGGCTTCCCCGACGACCGCGCCGACGAGGGCCCCGCCGCGGGTCCCGCCTCGCTGGTCGGCCTGCAGATCGCGCGCGAGAACGGCTGGAAGGCGCCCGAGAGGGGGCGCCGGTCGGCCTCGGGCGGAGCCCGCGGCACGGCCGAGGCGGCAGCGGAGAGCGCGGACACCCGGCGCGCAGAGGCGGAGACGAAGCTCGACCGGTCCCCGACCGACGTCGAGGGTGGCAAGGGCTCGAACCCCGAGGCCGACGGGAAGGGCGCATCCGAATGACCGACATGCTGACTCCGGTCCTCACCGACAACTGGGACGCGGACCGGTCCTGGACCCTGGACTCCTACCACGCCCACGGCGGGTACGACGGCCTCCGCGTCGCCCTGGGCATGGACCCGGACGACGTGATCACCGCGGTAAAGGACTCGGGCCTTCGTGGCCGCGGCGGCGCCGGCTTCCCCACCGGCATGAAGTGGGGCTTCATCCCGCAGGACAACCCGAAGCCGAAGTACCTCGTGGTCAACGCGGACGAGTCGGAGCCGGGCACCTGCAAGGACATCCCGCTCATGATGGCCTCGCCGCACACCCTCATCGAGGGCGTGATCATCTCCTCGTTCGCCATCCGGGCCAACCACGCGTTCATCTACGTCCGCGGCGAGGTGCTGCACGTCGTCCGGCGGCTGCAGAGGGCCGTGCAGGAGGCCTACCTCGCAGGCCACCTCGGCAAGAACATCCACGGCTCCGGCTACGACCTCGAGGTCGTCGTCCATGCCGGCGCCGGCGCCTACATCTGCGGCGAGGAGACTGCTCTCCTCGACTCGCTCGAGGGGCGCCGCGGCCAACCGCGCCTGCGTCCGCCGTTCCCCGCCGTCGCCGGCCTCTACGCGGCGCCGACGGTCATCAACAACGTCGAGTCGATCGCGTCGGTGCCGGCCATCATCAAGCACGGCCCCGACTGGTTCGCCTCCCTGGGCACCGAGAAGAGCAAGGGCTTCGTCATCTACTCGCTCTCGGGCCACGTCAAGCGTCCCGGGCAGTACGAAGCGCCGCTCGGCATCACGCTCCGCGAGCTGATCGAGCTCGCCGGCGGCATGCGTGAGGGCCACGAGCTGAAGTTCTGGACGCCCGGTGGCTCCTCGACACCGATCCTGACCGCCGAGCACCTCGACGTCCCCCTGGACTACGAGGCGGTCGGCGCGGCCGGCTCGATGCTCGGCACGCGGGCGCTGCAGATCTTCGACGATTCCACCTGTGTCGTCCGGGCGGTGCTGCGCTGGACGGAGTTCTACAAGCACGAGTCGTGCGGCAAGTGCACGCCTTGTCGGGAGGGCACGTGGTGGCTGGTGCAGACCCTCGCCCGTCTCGAGAAGGGGCAGGGCGACGAGGCCGACCTCGAGCTGCTGCTCGACCAGTGCGACAACATCCTCGGTCGTGCGTTCTGCGCCCTCGGCGACGGCGCGACCAGCCCGATCACCTCGTCGATCCAGTACTTCCGCGACGAGTACATCGCGCACTTCGAGCAGGGCGGCTGCCCCTTCGACCACGCCGCGTCCACCCTCTTCGCACCTGCGGGAGCACACGCATGAACACGTCCCACGACCAGTCGCACCTCCGGGGTGATAGGGCATGACTGTCTCTTCCAGCGACTCGACCACACGCGAGGTGGAGAAGCAGAACCTGGTCACGGTCACCATCGACGACGTCGAGGTGAGCGTCCCCAAGGACAGCCTGGTGATCCGCGCCGCCGAGCAGGTCGGCGTGCAGATCCCGCGCTTCTGCGACCACCCGCTCCTCGAGCCGGTCGGCGCCTGCCGCCAGTGCCTCGTCGAGGTGGAGGACGCCGGCAACGGCCGCCCGATCCCCAAGCCGCAGGCCTCCTGCACCCTCGCCGTGGCTGACGGCATGAAGATCCGAACGCAGGCCAGCTCCCCCGTCGCCGACAAGGCGCAGCAGGGGATCATGGAGTTCCTGCTGATCAACCACCCGCTCGACTGCCCGATGTGCGACAAGGGCGGCGAGTGCCCGCTCCAGAACCAGGCGATGTCGAACGGGCGGGGCGAGAGCCGCTACGTCGAGCAGAAGCGCACCTACCCCAAGCCGATCAACATCTCCGCGCAGGTGCTGCTCGACCGGGAGCGCTGCGTCCTGTGCGCCCGCTGCACCCGGTTCTCCGAGCAGATCGCCGGTGACCCGTTCATCGCGATGATCGAGCGTGGAGCCCTGCAGCAGGTGGGCATCTACGAGAAGGAGCCCTTCGAGTCCTACTTCTCGGGCAACACGATCCAGATCTGCCCCGTGGGCGCACTGACCTCCGCGTCGTACCGCTTCCGGGCCCGCCCCTTCGACCTGGTCTCGACCCCGTCGGTGTGCGAGCACTGCGCGTCCGGCTGTGAGCTGCGCACCGACCACCGCCGCGGCAAGGTCACGCGTCGGCTCGCCGGGTTCGACCCCGAGGTCAACGAGGAGTGGAACTGCGACAAGGGCCGGTTCGGGTTCATGTACTCCCGCCAGCCCGACCGCCTGACCCACCCGCTCGTCCGCGAGGACGGCGAGCTGCGTCCGGCCTCGTGGCCCGAGGCGTTCGCGGTCGCTGCTCGGGGCCTGCAGTCCGCCGGCTCCGTCGGCGTGCTCACCGGCGGCCGGCTGACCGCCGAGGACGCCTACGCGTACTCCAAGTTCGCCCGGGTCGCACTCGGCACCAACGACATCGACTTCCGGGCCCGCCCGCACTCCGCCGAGGAGGCGGACTTCCTCGCCTCGCACGTGGTGGCCCGCTCGCTCGAGGTGACCTACTCCGACCTGGAGCGGGCACGCAAGGTGGTGCTCATCGGCCTCGAGCCCGAGGACGAGTCGCCGATCGTGTTCCTGCGCCTTCGCAAGGCGGCGCTGAAGGGCACGCAGGTGTTCTCGGTGGCGCCGTACACCTCTCGCGGTCTCGCCAAGATGCACGGCACGCTGATCCCGGCCGCCCCTGGTGACGAGCCGCGCGTCGTCGAGGCGCTCGCCCACGACGGTGAGGTCGCCCTCGACGCCGGCGGTGTCATCCTCGTCGGCGAGCGCATGGCTGCCGTGCCCGGTGCGCTGTCCGCGGTCGCTGCCCTCGCCGGTACGACGGGCGCGAAGCTGGCCTGGGTCCCGCGCCGGGCGGGCGACCGCGGTGCGGTCGAGACCGGCTGCCTGCCGAACCTGCTCCCGGGCGGCCGCCCCGTCGCGGTGGCCGACGCCCGCGTCGACGCCGGTGCGGCCTGGGGCGTGACCTCGCTGCCCGACAGCCCCGGTCGTGACGGCGACCAGATCATCGCTGCCGCGGCCGCGGGAGAGCTCGAGGGCCTCCTGGTCGCCGGCGTGGAGCTGCGCGACCTCAGCGACCCGGCCCTGGCCGAGCAGGCGCTCGCAACCGCCGACTTCGTGGTGTCCCTCGAGGTCCGGGCGAGCGAGGTTTCGCCGCACGCCGACGTCGTCCTCCCCGTCGCCCCGGTGACCGAGAAGGCCGGGTCGTTCGTGGACTGGGAGGGACGGGTCCGCCCGTTCCGTCAGGTCCTCCAGGAGCCGGGCTCGCTCCCCGAGGTCCGGATCCTCGCCGGGATCGCCGAAGAGATGGGCGTGCGCTTCGGCATCCGCACGACCGACCAGGCCCGCGCGGAGATGGAGTCCTTCGGGCCCTGGGAGGGGGAGCGTCTGCCCTTCGCCGGAGTCGACGCGGCAGCCGCTGCGACCGAGGACCTTGCGCCCGGTCACTACCTCCTCTCGACGTGGAAGCAGCTGATCGACGACGGCCGGATGCTCGACGGCGACGAGTACCTCAAGGCGACCGGTCGCCGGGCGCTGCTGCTCGTCTCCCCGAACACCCTCGCGGCGCTCGGCGTCCACGAGGGGCAGCTGGTCACGGTCGCCACCGACCGCGGGTCCCTCGACCTGCCGGTCGCGGTCGCGGACCTGCCCGACCACGTCGCGTGGGCGCCCTCGAGCTCGAGCGGCCTCACGCTCTCCCGTGAGCTGGGCGTGGCCGCCTCCGGCGCCGCCGTCCGTCTCGAGGGTGTCGTCCCGAGCCTGACCAAGGAAGGTCGAGCATGAGCATCGCGCTGATGAGCCCGCTGACGAGCGACCGGGTCCTCGCCGCCGACGACCTGTCGGCCTTCGGCCAGGACCCCTGGTGGCTGGTGATCGTCAAGGCCGTGCTGATCTTCTTGATCCTGGTACTGCTGACGCTGTTCAACATCTGGTTCGAGCGTCGCGTGGTCGGCCGGATGCAGCACCGCCCCGGCCCGAACGTGCACGGACCGTTCGGTCTCCTCCAGAGCCTCGCCGACGGCGTGAAGCTCGCGCTGAAGGAGGACATCATCCCCAAGGCGGCCGACAAGGTCGTCTACCTGCTGGCGCCGGTCATCATGGTGATCCCGGCCTTCCTCACCTGGTCGGTCATCCCGTTCGGCCCGGTCGTGAACATGTTCGGCGTCGAGACCCCGCTCCAGCTCACCGACATGCCGGTGGCGGTGCTCTTCATGCTGGCGGTCGCCTCGGTCGGCATCTACGGCATCGTGCTCGCCGGCTGGTCCTCGGGGTCGACGTACCCGCTCCTCGGTGGCCTGCGCAGCTCGGCGCAGATGATCTCCTACGAGGTCGCGATGGGCCTGTCGCTGGTCGCGGTGTTCATCTACGCCGGCTCCCTGTCCACCTCGGGCATCGTGGCCGCCCAGGAGCGTCTCTGGTTCGGCCTGATCCTGGTGCCGTCCTTCGTGATCTTCGTGATCTCGATGGTCGGTGAGACCAACCGCGCGCCGTTCGACCTCCCCGAGGCCGAGGGCGAGCTCGTGGGTGGTTTCCACACCGAGTACTCCTCGCTGAAGTTCGCGCTCTTCTTCCTCGCCGAGTACGTCAACATGGCCACCGTCTCGGCCCTCGCGACCACCCTGTTCCTCGGCGGATGGCGGGCCCCGTGGCCGCTGTCCGCGGTGAACGACGGGATGTTCAACGAGGGCTACTGGCCGGTGCTGTGGTTCCTCGGCAAGGTCATGATGTTCATCTTCATGTTCGTCTGGCTGCGAGGCACCCTGCCGCGACTGCGCTACGACCAGTTCATGCGCTTCGGCTGGAAGCGGCTCATCCCGATCTCGCTGGCGTGGATCTTCGCCGTCGCCACCATCCGCTGGATGAGCGTGAACGGCGGAATCGACCGCAACTACCTGCTGATCGGCCTGGCGGTCCTCGCCGCCGTCTTCGCGGCGCTGTTCTTCGTCGGCGGAGGCGAGGAGGAGGCCGAGAAGGAGGCCGGGGCGAAGGCCGGCGCCGAGGAGTTCGACGCCTTCGCCGGCGGCTACCCCGTGCCGCCCATGCCTGCCACCGGCCCGACGAACGGGACCCGCTCCTCGACCACCACGGTCACCTCGAGCAGCTCGGAGGAGAACGAGTAATGCCCACCCTCAAGGAACAGCTCTGGGACCCGATCGCGGGCTTCGGGGTCACGTTCCGCACCATGTTCAAGAAGACCGTCACCTACCAGTACCCGTTCGAGAAGCGGCCCACCGCGCCCCGTTTCCACGGGCGTCACCAGCTCAACCGCTGGCCGGACGGTCTGGAGAAGTGCATCGGCTGTGAGCTGTGCGCGTGGGCCTGCCCCGCGGACGCGATCTACGTCGAGGGCGCCTCGAACACCGCCGACGAGCGTTTCTCGCCGGGTGAGCGTTACGGCAGCGTCTACCAGATCAACTACCTGCGCTGCATCCTGTGCGGGCTGTGCATCGAGGCGTGCCCGACCCGCGCGCTGACGATGACCAACGAGTACGAGCTCGCCGACGACAACCGGGCCGACCTCATCTACGAGAAGTCGGACCTGCTGGCGCCGCTGCTGCCCGGCATGGAGCAGCCGCCGCACGCCATGCTCCTCGGCGACGACGAGACCGACTACTACCGGGGCGCCTTCAAGGCGCGCCCGGCCGCGGCCCAGACCGAGAGCGAGGACGAGCAGTGATCGCGTTCTGGTTGCTCGCGCCGCTCATGGTCGCCGCGGCGCTCGGTGTGCTCTTCGCCCGCAAGGCCGTGCACGCCGCGCTGCTGCTGGCGGTCGTGATGATCGGCCTCGCCGTCCTGTACCTGGTGCAGGACGCGCCGTTCCTCTTCGCGGTGCAGATCATCGTCTACACCGGCGCGATCTTGATGCTGTTCCTCTTCGTGCTGATGCTGGTGGGCGTCGACGCCTCCGACTCGGTCATCGAGACGATCAAGGGCCAGCGGGTGCTGGCGATCCTCGTCGGCCTGGTCTTCGGCCTGATGCTGGTCCTCGGTGTCGCCCAGGTCAGCCTCGGCGCGGCGACCGGCCTCGAAGCGGCCAACGCCGACGGGAACATCCAGGGCCTGGCCGACCTGCTCTTCTCGCGCTACGTGATCGCCTTCGAGTTCACCGCAGCGCTGCTGATCACCGCCGCGATCGGCGCGATGGTGCTCGCGCACAGCGAGCGCCTCAAGCCGAGGCTCTCGCAGCAGGAGATGGCCGCCCAGCGGATGCGCGACTACGCCGACAAGGGCAAGCACCTCGGTCCGCTCCCCGCGCCCGGTGTCTACGCGCGACACAACGCCGTGGACACACCCGCGCTCCTGCCCGACGGCACGCCCGCCGAGGCGTCGGTGTCGCGGGTGCTCGCGGCTCGCGGCACCGTCCGCTCCGCACCGCGGCTCGCCGACGACATCGAGGAGCTCACCCGCAGGCTCAACGACGACGGCTCCTCGAACATCCCCGGTGAGCCGGACGCCACGCCCAAGGGCCCGATCGAGGGCGACCCCAGCCAGCAGCAGAGCCAGACCCGCGACGAGGGGGAGGAGCAGTGATGAGCGAGACCCCGTTCCTGGTCCTGTCCGCGATCCTGTTCACCATCGGCGCGGTCGGCGTGCTCACGCGCCGCAACGCGCTGGTGCTGTTCATGTGCGTGGAGATGATGCTCAACGCGACGAACCTCGCGCTGGTGACCTTCTCCCGCGTCCACGGCAACCTCGACGGGCAGGTGACGGCCTTCTTCGTCATGGTCGTGGCCGCCGCCGAGGTCGTGATCGGTCTGGCGATCATCGTGACCATCTTCCGGACCCGTCGGTCGGCCTCCGTCGACGACGCCAGCCTGCTGAAGTACTAGGAGCCCTGTTGTTTGCCGACGTGACCTTCCTAGCGGCTGAGCCGCACGCCCCGGTGATCGAGCCGGCGGGTGCGGACGGGGTCTTCTCCCTGCTCTGGCTGATCATCGCGCTGCCCGCCCTCGGCGCTGCGGTGCTGCTCCTGGGCGGCCGGCGTACCGACGCCTGGGGTCACCTGCTCGGTGTCGCCACGGTCAGCGCGTCGTTCGTGCTGGGCCTCGTGTCCTTCTTCGGGCTCATGGGCCGCGGCGCCGAGGAGCGGTCGGTCGACCAGTTCCTCTACACGTGGTTCGAGGCCGGTGAGTTCCGCGTCGACATGGCGCTGCTCTTCGACCCGCTCTCCGCGCTGTTCGTGCTGCTGATCACCGGCGTGGGCGCTCTGATCCACGTCTACTCGGTCGGCTACATGGCGCACGACCCGAGGCGCCGCCGTTTCTTCGGCTACCTCAACCTCTTCGTCGCGGCCATGCTCGTGCTGGTCCTCGCCGACAACTACCTCGGTCTGTTCCTCGGCTGGGAGGGCGTCGGCCTCGCGTCGTACCTCCTCATCGGCTTCTGGCAGCACAAGCCCTCCGCGGCGGTCGCCGCGAAGAAGGCCTTCGTGGTGAACCGCGTCGGCGACATCGGCATGGCGCTCGGCGTCGCGCTGCTCTTCGCGACCTTCGGCAGCACCGCCTTCACCGAGGTCTCCGCGGTCGCGCCCGAGGCGTCCGACGCCGTGCTGACCGCCCTCGGCCTGCTGTTCCTGCTCGCCGCCTGCGGCAAGTCCGCCCAGGTCCCGCTCCAGTCCTGGCTCCTCGACGCGATGGAGGGCCCGACCCCGGTCTCGGCCCTGATCCACGCGGCCACCATGGTGACCGCCGGCGTCTACCTGATCGTGCGCTCGAACTTCATCTACGAGGCGGCGCCGGTCGCGCAGACCGCCGTGGTCGTGGTCGGTGCCGTCACGCTCCTGTGGGGTGCTGTCATCGGTACCGCGAAGGACGACATCAAGAAGGCCCTCGCCGGATCGACCATGAGCCAGATCGGCTACATGATGCTCGCCGCGGGCCTCGGGGTCGCCGGCTACGCCTTCGCGATCTTCCACCTGCTGACCCACGGCTTCTTCAAGGCCAACCTGTTCCTCGGTGCCGGCTCGGTCATGCACGCCATGGACGACGACGTCGACATGCGCCACTACGGAGCCCTCCAGAAGATGCTGCCGGTGACCTTCCTGACCTTCGCGATGGGCTACCTCGCGATCATCGGGTTCCCCGGCTTCTCAGGCTTCTGGTCCAAGGACAAGATCATCGAGACCGCGTTCTCCGAGAACCTCGTGGTCGGGCTCGCCGCGCTGCTCGGTGCCGGGATCACCGCGTTCTACATGACCCGCGTGATGCTGATGACCTACTTCGGCAAGAAGCGTTGGGACAGGGGCGTGCACCCGCACGAGTCCCCCAAGGTCATGACGGTCCCGCTGGTCGTCCTTGCCGCTCTCTCGGTACTCGGTGGCGCACTGCTGATCGGCGACTGGATCGTCAAGTGGCTCGAGCCGGTGGTCGGCCACGCCGAGCACCACGAGCTCTCGGTCGCTCCCATCGTGCTGACGCTGATCATCGTCGCGGTCGTGGCGGTCGGGGTCGCCCTGGCCTGGTTCCTGGTCGGCAAGCCCGACGTCCCGCGGGAGGCGCCGGCCAACGTGTCGGTGTTCACCCGGGCCGCCCGGGCCGACCTCTACGGCGACGCCCTCAACGAGACCCTGCTCATGCGTCCCGGTGACCGCTTGGTCACCGAGCTGAGCGAGTTCGACAACCGCGGCGTGGACGGCGCGGTCAACGGCACCGCCGCCGCGTTCGCCGGCCTGTCGGGACGCATGCGTCGCTGGCAGACCGGGTTCGTCCGGTCCTACGCGCTGTCCCTTCTCGCGGGCGCGGTCCTGGTGCTGGCCGTCCTGCTGGTGGTGAACCTGGCATGAGGATCGACCCGAACTCTCCTGGACCTGACGAGATGTTGAGGCTGGTGTCGCTGTGAGCTTTCCCTGGTTGACCGTTCTCATGGCGGTGCCGCTCGTCGGTGCCGCGGTGGTCGCCTTCCTGCCCAGGCGGACCGCCGAGGTCCTGCCCAAGCAGGTCGCCTTCGGCGTCTCCCTGGTCACGCTCGCGGTCGCAGCGGCGATCGCGGTCGGCTACGACGTCGGCGGAGGTTTCCAGTACACCGAGGAGCTGACCTGGATCGAGGCGTTCGGCGCCCACTACGCGCTCGGCGTCGACGGCCTCGGCCTCACCCTCGTGCTGCTGACCGTCATCCTCACCCCCGTGGTCATCCTGGCCTCGTGGGACGACGGCGAGGGCGGCCGCTGGAGCGTGAACGCGTTCTTCGCCTGGATGCTCGCGCTCGAAGGTCTCGCGATCGGTGTCTTCGCGGCCACCGACGTGTTCCTCTTCTACGTCCTCTTCGAGGCGACGCTGATCCCGATCTACTTCCTGATCGGTGGGTTCGGCGGCCTGCGGCGGTCCTACGCGGCCATCAAGTTCCTGCTCTACTCGCTCTTCGGCGGCCTGCTGATGCTGGCGTCGGTCATCGGGCTCTACGTCGTGTCCCGCGACAGCGAGTTCGGCCCGACGTACCTGCTCTCCGAGCTGAGCCAGATCACGATCGACCAGAACGTCGGCCGCTGGCTGTTCCTGGGCTTCTTCATCGCCTTCGCGATCAAGGCGCCGATGTTCCCGGTGCACACGTGGCTGCCCGACGCGACCGCTGCGGGGACGCCCGGCACCTCGGTGCTCCTGGTCAGCATCCTCGACAAGATCGGCACCTTCGGGATGCTCCGCTTCTGCCTCGGGCTCTTCCCGGAGGCGTCGCAGTGGGCCACTCCCGTCGTGCTCGTGCTCGCTGTCTTCTCGCTGCTCTACGGCGGGCTGGTCGCGATCGGGCAGAACAGCATCCCGCGCCTGATCGCCTACACGTCGGTGTCCCACTTCGGCTTCATCGTGCTCGGCATCTTCGTGTTCAACAGCCAGGGCCAGGTCGGGTCGACGCTGTACATGTTCAACCACGGCCTCTCGACGGCAGCGCTGTTCCTGGTCACGGGCTTCCTGATCCGGCGCCGCGGCTCGGAGCTGATCAGCGACTTCGGCGGCGTGGAGAAGGTCGCCCCGGTCCTGGCCGGGATCTTCCTGGTCGCCGGCCTCTCGTCGCTGTCGCTGCCCGGCCTGTCGCCGTTCGTGTCGGAGGTCCTCGTGATCATCGGCGCCTTCGCCTACAGCTGGTGGTACGCCGCGTTCGCCGTCCTGGGCATCGTCCTGGCCGCGCTGTACATCCTGCTGATGTACCAGCGGACCATGACCGGGCCCACCGTGCCCGCCGTCGCGGGGATGAGGGACCTGGGGCTCCGGGAGGTCTCGGCCCTCGCGCCGCTCCTGGTGCTCATCGTCCTGCTCGGCTTCTACCCCAAGCCGTTGACCACGATCATCGACCCGGCGGTGCAGGACACCCTCCAGCACGTGGGCGTGTCAGACCCCGCTCCGGAGGTTCCGGCGCAGGCCGGCTCCGGTGAGGAAGAGGAGAGCGACCAGTGAACATCGCTGCAGAGTTCCAGGCTCCCAGCCTCGAGTACAGCCTGCTCTCACCCATCATGATCATCGCGGGGATCGCGGTCCTCGGCGTCCTCGTCGAGGCCTACGCCGCACGCCGGGTGCGGTACCTCGTGCAGACCGTGCTCGCCCTGGTCGGCGTGGTCGGTGCCCTCGTCGCGACCGTGCTCGTGGGGATGAACCTCGAGTCGCTCGCCGACGGTGCCGCGTACGGCAGCGTGGCGGCGGCCGGCTCCGTCGCCGTCGACGGCCCCGCGATCTTCATCTGGGGCACGCTGCTCGTGCTCACCCTCATCAGCGTGCTCCTGTTCGCCGAGCGCAGGCTCGAGGGTGGGGTGCTCTCCTTCGCGGGCCAGGCGGCGGCGCTGCCCGGCACGGAGGCGGAGCGCGAGGCCTCGACCCGGGGCCTCGAGCACACCGAGGTCTTCCCGCTGATGCTGTTCGCGCTGTCGGGCATGATGCTCTTCCCGGCGGCCAACGACCTGCTCACCATGTTCGTCGCGCTCGAGGTCCTCTCGCTGCCGCTCTACCTGCTGTGCGGCCTTGCGCGTCGTCGCCGTCTGCTGAGCCAGGAGGCGGCGCTGAAGTACTTCATGCTCGGCGCGTTCAGCTCCGGCTTCTTCATCTACGGCATCGCGCTGGTCTACGGCTTCGCGGGCTCCATGGACTTCGCCGCCATCAGCGAGGCGGTCTCCGGTACGACGGGCGGACGGGGTCTGCTCCTGGGCGGCATCGGCATGATGGCCGTCGGCCTGCTGTTCAAGGTCGGCGCGGCGCCGTTCCATGCCTGGACGCCGGACGTTTACCACGGCGCCCCGACAGCGGTGACCGCGTTCATGGCCGCGTGCACCAAGATCGCCGCGTTCGGCGCGATGCTGCGCCTGTTCTACGTGGCCTTCGGCGGGGCGCGCTGGGACTGGACCCCGATGATCTGGACGATCGCCATCCTCACGATGGTGGTCGGGTCGGTGATCGCGCTGTCGCAGACCGACGTCAAGCGGATGCTGGCCTACTCCGCCATCGCGCACACGGGCTTCATCCTGACCGGGTTCGTCGGCGTGAGCCAGGCCGGGGAGCTCGGTGGCATCAGCTCGGTCCAGGCGGTCCTGTTCTACCTGGTCACCTACGGCTTCATGACCATCGCTGCCTTCGCCGTGGTGACCGTGGTCCGGGACGCGAGCGGCGAGGCGACGAACCTCTCCCGCTGGGCCGGGCTCGGCAAGGAGTCCCCGATCCTCGCGGGCGTCTTCGCCTTCCTCCTCCTGGGCATGGCGGGCATCCCGCTGACGAGCGGCTTCACCGGCAAGTGGGCGGTCTTCGCCTCCGCCCTGGAGGGTGGCGCGTGGCCCCTGGTCGTGGTCGCGGTGCTGATGAGCGCGGTGGCGGCCTTCTTCTACGTCCGGGTGATCGTGCTGATGTACTTCTCCGAGCCGGTCGGTGAGGGACCCACGGTGACCATGCCCAGTGCCATGACGACTATCGTGATCGCAGTGGGCTTCACGGCCACACTGCTCCTGGGCGTCGTACCCGGTCCGGTCCTGGACCTGGCTGCGTCTGCCGGGGAGTTCATCCGCTGACCCGTGCCCGCCCTCGGGCGGGCGCACATGAGAAGGAGCCGTAACGCGGTGTCGTCTACCCCCACCGCCCCGTCGCTGGCGTTGCCCGTGCTCGACGACGAGCTCGAGGCGAGGCTGCGGGCTCGGATGCAGGAGGTCGAGCAGGCGCTCGAGGAGGCCGTGCAGAGCGAGGCACGGTTCGTCACCGACGCGGCGCGCCACCTGATGAACGCCGGGGGCAAGCGGTTCCGTCCACTGCTGGTGCTGCTGGCCGCGGAGACCGGTGACCCGTACGCCGACGGGGTGATCACCTCGGCGTGCGTGGTCGAGCTGACCCACCTCGCGTCGCTGTACCACGACGACGTGATGGACGAGGCCGCTCTGCGCCGGGGGGCCGAGTCGGCCAACGCGCGCTGGGACAACCTGGTGGCGATCCTCACGGGCGACTTCCTGTTCTCGAAGTCCTCGGAGTTCACCGCCCGCCTCGGTGCGGACGCCGTCCGCATCCAGGCCGAGACGTTCACCCGCCTCGTCGAGGGGCAGATCCTCGAGACGCTCGGCCCCGGTGAGGACGAGGACCCGCTCGAGCACTACCTGCGGGTCGTCGCCGGCAAGACCGGCTCGCTGATCGCCACCTCCGCCCGCTACGGCGCCCGGTTCGCCGGTGCCCCGCTCGAGGTGGAGGAGGCGCTGACCGAGTACGGCGAGAAGGTCGGCACCGCCTTCCAGCTCTCCGACGACATCCTCGACATCGCCAGCGAGTCCGACGAGTCGGGCAAGACGCCCGGCACGGACCTGCGCGAGGGGGTGCCGACCTTGCCTGTTCTCATCGCCAGGCGTTCGACGGATCCCCGCGACGCCCGGCTGCTCGAGCTCCTCGACGCCGACCTCAGCGACGACGATCTGCACGCGGAGGCGCTCGGGCTGCTTCGGGAGCACCCGGCGATGGGGGAGGCCCGGGCCTACGTCGTCGCGCGGGCCAACGAGGCGCGCGAGCTGCTGAAGGTGCTCCCCGAGAGCCCGGCTCGCGAGGCCCTCGACGCCTTCGCCGCCATCATCGCCACCCGCACCGCCTGAGTCGCGCTCGAACCCCTCGTCGGCCGGGCTTCCCACGGCAAACTGTCTCTTCCCATGGCAAGATCACCGTGGGGAGAGACGATTTGCCTGCGTACCCTGGTGATTCGTGAGGCTCAGAGAGCGCTCGCCTGCGCGGCC
>Ga0208537_1000060_pt1 | contig 17352 bp, 13 predicted proteins | sample MayberrySE_TuleA_FD_185672 | JGI IMG/M metagenome (GOLD analysis project Ga0208537, IMG submission 185672) | Natural and restored wetland microbial communities from the San Francisco Bay, California, USA, that impact long-term carbon... | ecosystem: Environmental > Terrestrial > Soil > Wetlands ...
GCTCCATCTCGGAGGCGAAGTTGACCATCTCGTCGAGCGAGGGCGTGATGAGGCCCGAGAGCCCGACGATGTCGGCGCCGACCTCCTTGACCTTGTCGAGGATCTTCTGCGCCGGGACCATCACGCCGAGGTCGAACACCTCGTAGTTGTTGCACTGCAGGACGACGCCGACGATGTTCTTGCCGATGTCGTGGACGTCGCCCTTGACGGTCGCCATCACGATCTTGCCGTTGCTGCGCCCGGCGTCCTCGGGCCGCTTCTCCGCCTCGATGTGGGGGATCAGGTGCGCCACTGCCTTCTTCATCACCCGCGCGGACTTCACCACCTGCGGGAGGAACATCTTGCCGGAGCCGAAGAGGTCGCCCACGACGTTCATCCCGGCCATCAGCGGGCCTTCGATGACCTCGATCGGGCGGCCACCACGTGCCGCGATCTCCAGCCGCAGCTCCTCGGTGTCCTCCTCGGCGAACTCGTCGATGCCCTTCACCAGGGCGTGGGTGATGCGCTCCTCGATCGGCAGGGAACGCCAGGAGTCGTCGAGGCCCTCGGCCTGCCGGCCCTCGCCGTTGTACTCCTCGGCGATCGCGAGCAGCCTCTCGGTGCTGTCGGGACGGCGGTTGAGTACGACGTCCTCCACACGCTCACGCAGCTCGGGATCGATCTCGTCGTAGACCGCGAGCGCGCCCGCGTTCACGATGCCCATGTCCATACCGGCCCGGATCGCGTGGTACAGGAACACCGCGTGTATCGCTTCCCGGACCGGGCTGTTGCCCCGGAAGGAGAAGGAGACGTTCGAGACGCCGCCCGAGACCTGCGCGCCCGGGAGGTTCTCCTTGATCCAGCGGGTGGCCTCGATGTAGTCGACGCCGTAGTTGGCGTGCTCGTCGAGCCCCGTCGCGATCGCGAAGATGTTCGGGTCGAAGATGATGTCGGTCGGATCGAAGCCCACCTCCTGCGTGAGCAGGTCGTAGGCCCTGCGGCAGATCGTGGTACGGCGCTCGAGGGTGTCGGCCTGGCCGTCCTCGTCGAACGCCATGACGACCACGGCCGCGCCGTACTTGCGGCACAGGCGCGCCTGCTCGAGGAAGGCGTCCTCGCCCTCTTTCATCGAGATCGAGTTGACCACGGCCTTGCCCTGGATGCACTTCAGCCCGGCCTCGATGACCTCCCACTTGGAGGAGTCGACCATCACCGGCACCCGGGAGATGTCGGGCTCGCCGGCGATCAGCTTGGTGAAGCGGTCCATCGCCTCGACGCCGTCGATCATCCCCTCGTCCATGTTGACGTCGATGATCTGCGCGCCCGCCTCGACCTGCTGGCGCGCGACGGAGAGGGCGGCGTTGTAGTCGCCCTCCTTGATGAGGCGGCGGAAGCGCGCCGAGCCCGTGATGTTCGTGCGCTCCCCCACGTTGACGAACAGCGAGTCCGGCGTGATGTTGAGTGGCTCGAGGCCCGACAGCCTGCACGCGGGCTCGTGCTCCTTGGGCACGCGAGGCGCGCTCCCGCGGACCGCACGGGCGACGGCCGCCACGTGCTCCGGCGTCGTCCCGCAACAGCCGCCGACCAGGTTGACCAGCCCGCTCTCGGCGAACTCGCCGACGACGGTGGCGGTCTCCTCGGCCGCCTCGTCGTACTCCCCGAAGGCGTTCGGCAGGCCGGCGTTCGGGTAGGCGGAGACGAAGCAGTCCGCGAGGCGGGCCAGCTCGGCGAGGTAGGGCCGCATCTCCTTCGCGCCGAGTGCGCAGTTCAGGCCCACGGCGAGTGGCCGGGCGTGCCTCACGGAGTTCCAGAAAGCCTCGGTCACCTGCCCCGAGAGCGTGCGGCCCGACGCGTCGGTGATGGTCCCGGAGACGACGACGGGCCATCGTCGCCCACGCTCCTCGAAGAGTGTCTCGAGGGCGAAGATGGCCGCTTTGGCGTTGAGGGTGTCGAAGATCGTCTCCACCAGGAGCAGGTCCGCTCCCCCGTCGACCAGGCCCCGGGCCTGCTCCAGGTAGGCCTCGACCAGCTCGTCGTAGGTGACGTTGCGCTTGCCGGGGTCGTTCACGTCCGGGGAGATCGACGCAGTCCGGTTGGTGGGCCCCAGCGCGCCGGCGACGTACCTCGGCCGCGCCGGGTCCTGCTCGGTGACCGCGTCGCAGGCTGCTCGGGCAAGCTGGGCCGAGACGAGGTTCATCTCGTAGGCAAGGTCCTCCATGCCGTAGTCGGCGAGGGAGATCCGTTGCGCGTTGAAGGTGTTGGTCTCGATCACGTCGGCGCCGACCCTGAGGTACTCCCCGTGGATCGCGCGGACCAGGTCCGGCCTCGTGAGGCTCAGGAGGTCGTTGTTGCCCTTGAGGTCCGAGGGCCAGTCGGCGAAGCGATCACCCCGGTAGTCGGCCTCCTCGAGCCGGTGGTGCTGGATCATGGTCCCCATCGCTCCGTCGAGCACCAGGATGCGGTCGCGGAGGAGTGCGGTCAGCTCCTCCGTGACGTCAGGACGAACGGCTGGGGACAGTGTCACTGGGCTCCTCTGGTCGGCAGGCAGGCGGGCACACCTCCTCACCAGGCTAGGCGCCCCCTGTGAACCGCTCCCCCTCGTCCGGATGGTGACACCCCCAGTGACCCGAACGTGCGTCGCGGGAGCGGCCAGACACTACGCTGAGGAGGGTGATCGAGCTCGAAGAGGTACCCGACCTGGAGTCCCCCGTCCTCATCGCAGCCTTCGAGGGCTGGAACGACGCCGCGGACGCCGCCTCAGCGGTCGTGGACCACCTCCTCAAGGTCTGGGACGCGCGGGTCGTGGCCGCCATCGACCCGGAGGACTTCTACGACTTCCAGATGAACCGTCCGGTGGTGGGCACCAACGACGCCGGCATGCGCAGGATCACGTGGCCGTCCACCCAGCTGTCCATCGCGCGTCCGCCGGGGGCGAGCCGCGACGTGATCCTGCTGCGCGGCATCGAGCCCAACATGAGGTGGCGACAGTTCTGCGCCGAGCTGCTGGCCGCGGCCGAGGAGCTCGGCACCGAGATGGTGGTGACCCTCGGCGCTCTCCTCGCCGACACCCCGCACACCCGTCCCATCCCGGTCAGCGGCACGGCCACCGAACCCGAGCTCGCCGACCGGCTCAAGCTCGAGCAGTCGAACTACGAAGGCCCCACCGGCATCGTCGGGGTCTTCCAGGACGCCTGCGTGCAGCTCGACATCCCCGCGGTCTCGTTCTGGGCCGCGGTCCCCCACTACGTGGCCCAGCCGCCGTGCCCCAAGGCGACGATGGCGCTGGTCGGCCAGATCGAGGAGCTGCTGGAGATCTCGATCCCGCTCGCCGACCTCCCCGAGGAGGCGCGAGCCTGGGAGCGGGGCGTGGACGAGCTCGCCGAGGAGGACGAGGAGATCGCCGACTACGTGCGCGCGCTGGAGGAGACCCGCGACACCGCGGAGCTCCCGGAGGCCAGCGGCGAGGCGATCGCACGGGAGTTCGAGCGCTACCTCAAGCGCCGTGAGACCGGGGACCAGTAGGACTAGAGCCGGATCCCCAGGCGGGCGTCGAGCAGGTCGCAGACATCGCCGCAGCCCTCGCCGTCACCCTCGGCGGTCGTGGCCCACACGTCGATCGCCGCGAGCGCGGCCGGCGCGTCCAGGTCGTTGGCCAGGTGCCGGCGTACCTCGGCCACGAGCCGCTCGGCGTCGGCCTCGCAGGCCCGGTCCGCCCCGGCGCGCCACTCCGCGAGACGCGACTCCGCCCGTGACAGGTCCTCGTCGGTCCACTCCCAGTCGCTGCGGTAGTGGTGGCCGAGCAGGGCGAGCCGGATCGCCATCGGGTCGGTGCCCGACTGCCGCAGCCTGGAGACGAAGACCAGGTTCCCGCGCGACTTGGACATCTTCTCGCCCTCATAGGCGACCATGCCGGCGTGCATGTAGGCGCGCGCGAACGGTGTGCCGCCGGTCGCGGCCTGGCCCTCGGACGCGCTCATCTCGTGATGGGGAAAGACCAGGTCGCTGCCGCCGCCCTGCACGTCGAAGGCCTCGCCGAGGTACTCCAGCGCGATCGAGGAGCACTCGACGTGCCAACCGGGCCGGCCCCGGCCGAGCTCGCTGTCCCAGGCGGGCTCACCCGGACGCTCGGCGCGCCACAGCAGCCAGTCGAGCGGATGCTTCTTGCCCGGACGCTCGGGGTCACCACCCCGGTCGGGGAAGATCTCGACCATCTGCTGCTCGCTGAGCCCGGAGACGCGCCCGAAGCGAGGGTCGGCCTGGGCCGAGAAGTACAGGTCGCCGTCGACCTCGTAGACGAAGCCCCGGTCGCGCAGCCGCTTGATGAGCTGTACGGCCAGCGGGATCGACTCCACCGCGCCGATGTAGGCGTCCGGTGCCAGCGAACGCAACGCCTCCATGTCGGCGCGGAAGAGCTCCGTCTGCTCCTCGGCGAGGTCGCGCCAGTCGGCGCCGGTGGCGTTCGCCCGCTCCAGCAAGGGGTCGTCGACGTCGGTGACGTTCTGGACGTAGCGCACGGTGTGGCCGGCGTCGCGCCAGGCACGGTTGAGGAGGTCGAAGGCGACGTAGGTAGCAGCGTGACCCATGTGGGTGGCGTCGTACGGGGTGATGCCGCAGACGTAGAGGCGAGCCGTGCCCTCGGGACTGGTCTCCTCGACCGTCCCGGAGGCGGTGTCGAAGATGGAGACCACGGGACCGGACCCGAACTTCTCGAGCGAGGGGACGTCCGGACTCTGCCATGCGCGCATGTTCGGAAGCCTAGCCAACCGAGGTCAGAACGCGGGCCACGGGATTGCCGGCCACTCCCCCGACGGAAGCGGCATCCGGTTGCGCGTGACGAGGTGCTCACACCGCTCCCGCAGCGCCGCGATCTCGTCGGAGGTCAGCCTGCGCTCGAGTGCCGATCTGAGCCCCCCGGCCGGCTCGGCGAGCTCCTCGCCGAGGCGCGAGAGCCTCTCTCGCTCGTCCTCGCGCAGCGGGAGCGTCGCCCAGCCCCACAACACCGTGCGCAGCTTGGGGTCCACGTGGAAGCACACCCCGTGATCGACGCCGTACCGGTGCCCGCCGGCCACGGCCAGCACGTGACCGCCCTTGCGGTCGGCGTTGTTCACCACGGCGTCGAAGACCGCCATCCGGTGGAGCGCGGGGGTGTTCTCGTGCACGAGAGAGACGGGGCGTCCCTCGCCGTCGGCGGCGTCGAGGACGTGGAGGTAGCCCGCGGGGACCTCGCCCTCCGGCACCACGTCGACAGGGTTCTGCTGCTCGTCGGGCTCACGCCACACCTGCGCCATGCCCGGCCCAAGCGGCCCGTCGCGCTCGATGGTGAGGGGGACGACATCCCAGCCCAGGGCCTCGGAGACGAGGTACGCCGCGACCTCGCGGCCGGCCAGGGTTCCCTCGGGGAAGTCCCACAGCGGCCGCTCGCCGGAGACCGGCTTGTAGACGCAGCGGAGGCTCCGCCCGTTCGACGACGCGGTGGCGATGAGCGTGACGTTCGACGCGGGGAGGATCCGGCCGACGACCTCGAGCTCCCCGTCGCGGAGGACGGCGAGCTCCTCCTCGCCGGTCACACGCTGGTGCGCCGGAAGCCGTTGGCGCGCGGACACAGGTGGCCCTCCGGGTCGATCGGCCCGCCGCAGAAGGGACAGGGCTGCCGACCCGCGGCGACGACGGCCTGGGCGCGCTTGCTGAACGCGCGCGCCAGGCCGGCCGGCATGCGGACGACGAACAGCTCCTCGGGCTCGGGTTCCTCGATCTCCTCCTCCGGCTGGTCAGGGGCGACGACCGACTCCTCGGTGAAGGGGAACACCTCGACGACGATCCTTTCGTCGGTGGCGTCCCACGACAGCGTCATGGTGCCGGCCCGGAACTCCTCGACGATCGGCTGCTCGAGGGGGTCGTTGTCCTCCAGGTCGAGCGGGGCCATCGCGGGGACGGCACCCTCGCCGGCGCGCGCGTCCATCACCTCGTCGAGCAGCTCGTCGATCCGGGTGGCGAGGACCGAGACCTGCTGCTTCTCCAGCGCGACGCTGGTGACCCGCGTGCCGGCTCGTGCCTGGAGGAAGAACGTGCGCTGGCCTGGCTGACCGACCGTGCCGGCAACGAAGCGCTCCGGCGGGTCGTAGGAGTGGATGACGGGAGCCATGCTTCTGACCTTAGGGGGTCCGGCCACGTCGTCCGGCGCTCGTGTCCGGGCGGATGCTTCCGGCCCCGCCTCCGAGGGCCGCGTCACTGTCGTGACGGCCGTGCCGGGACCTCTTCTTGGGAGGCTTGAGACCGGCCATGTCACCTGCCACCGAGTTCACCGAGAGCACGAAGGGGCGCAGCGGGGTGTAGCGCACCACCGACAGCGAAGCGGGGTCCACCGCGATCCGCTGGAAGAGGTCGAGGTGCATACCGAGCGCGTCCGCGAGGACGGCTTTGATCACGTCGCCGTGGGTCACCGCCAGCCACACGGCGTCCGGGCCGTGCTCGGCCTCGACGCGGGCGTCCCACTCCCGTGCGGCGGCGACGCTGCGGGCCATCATCTGCGCCATCGACTCGCCCTCGGGAAAGGTCACCGCCGAGGGGTGCGCCTGGACGGTGGCCCACAGCGGCTCGTTGGCGAGCGCCTTGAGCTCCTTGCCGGTCCAGCTGCCGTAGTCGCACTCGACGAGGCGGCGCTCGGCGGTCACCTTCGTCCCACCGTTCTGCAGGCGGCTGACCTCTCGGGCGGTCTCACGGCAGCGCTCCAGCGGACTGGTGACGATGGCCGCGAGGGGCAGGCCGGCCAGCCGCTCCCCCGCACCCCTCGCCTGCTCGATCCCGTGGTCGTCGAGTCGCACACCCTTGCTGCGCCCCGCGAGCACGCCGGTCGCGTTGGCCGTCGTACGTCCGTGTCTGGCCAGGATCACCGTTGCCATGGAACTGACTCTAGAGGCCGTAACCTGACCGGCATGATCGTCGACTGCGCGTTGTACCGCGACGGTGTCCGTGTCCCTCTCGAGGTGAGCAGCGACGACCTCGGAGCGATCCGTGACGCCCGGCGCGGCGACGGCGACTTCGTCTGGGTCGGCGCGCACGAGCCCGACCAGGAGGAGATGGGCCGGGTCGCGGAGCTGTTCGGGCTCCACCCGCTCGCGGTGGAGGACGCGCTGAACGCCCACCAGCGGCCGAAGCTCGAGCGGTACGACGAGACGCTGTTCCTGGTGCTCAAGACGCTCTGGTACGTCGACGAGCGCGACGCCGTGGAGACCGGTGAGATCGCGCTGTTCGTGGGCCGCGACTTCGTGGTCAGCGTGCGCCACGGCGAGGGCACCGAGCTGCACACGGCTCGGCGCGACCTCGAGCAGCGTGCCCATCTGCTGGGACACGGCCCCGCCGCGGTCGTCTACGCGATCTGCGACCGGGTCGTGGACGGCTACGAGGACGTCGCCGCAGAGCTCGAGATCGACGTCGACGAGGTCGAGGCGTCCGTGTTCTCGACCACCCGCAGCGACGACTCCGAACGGATCTACGTGCTCAAGCGGGAGCTCTCCGAGATGCGGCGCGCCGTCAACCCGCTCAAGGACCCGATGAAGCGCTTCGCCGCCGGCCAGGTCGCGGGGGTGTCGGAGGAGTCCGCGCCGTTCTTCCGCGACGTCGCCGACCACCTCGTCCGGGTCTCGGAGGCGATCGAGTCCCTGGACGGGCTGCTGTCGACGGCGTTCGACGCCCTCCAGGCCCGCATCAGCGTGCAGCAGAACGACGACATGCGGAAGATCTCCGCCTGGGTGGCGATCGCCGCGGTCAGCACGCTCATCGCGGGCGTCTACGGCATGAACTTCGAGTACATGCCCGAGCTGACCTGGGACTACGGCTACTTCGTGGCCCTCTTCGTGATGGTCGGCGCCTCGGTGGCCCTCTACCGGCTGTTCAAGAGGTCCGGCTGGCTCTAGCCGAGCCCGTATCAGGCGGCGAGGACCCCCAGGCCCAGCATCGTGAGCGTGAAGGTGCCGAGGGCGATCCGGTAGATGACGAACGGCAGGTAGGACCTGGTGCTGACATAGCGCAACAGCCAGGCGATCGCCGCGTACCCGACGACGAACGAGACCACGGTGGCGACGAACGTCGGCCAGGGGCCGTAGATGTTCTCGCCGTGCGGGATCTCCGGAAGCTCGAAGAGACCGGCTCCGACCACCGCCGGGATGGCGAGCAGGAACGCGTAGCGGGTGGCGGCCTCCCGGTCGTAGCCCAGGAGACGGCCCATGCTGATCGTGGCTCCAGAGCGCGACACACCGGGGATGAGTGCCATCGCCTGGGCGAGGCCGAGGAGGATCGAGTGCTTGAGGTTCATCTGCCGGATCGTGCGGTCGGTCTTGCCGACCCGGTCGGCGATGCCGAGGATCACCCCGAGGACGATGAGGGTGGTGCCGATGATCCACAGGTTGCGGAAGTCGTTCTCGATGACGTCCTTGAGGGTGATCCCGAGCAGCACGATCGGCAGCGAGCCCACGATGATGAACCAGCCCATCCGAGCGTCGAGGTTGCCCCGCCACCGCGGGTCGAACAGCGAACGGACCCAGGCCGAGGCGATCCGCCAGATGTCCTTGCGGAAGTAGATGAGGACCGCGAGCTCGGTCCCGATCTGCACCACGGCCGTGAACGCGGCGCCTGGGTCCCCCCAGCCGAACAGCTCCGGGAAGATCCGCAGGTGCGCGCTGCTCGAGATCGGCAGGAACTCGGTGAGGCCCTGGAGCACGCCCAGGAGGGCAGCCTGGAGGAATTCGAGCACGGGGGTTCTCCTGAGCGAGCGGACGGACCCGCCAAAGCCTACGCACCCGCCCGCTCGGCGAGGCGAGCACGTCCGGCACGGCGGGTCTGGATACCGTGTCCCCCATGCAGCAGAGGTTCCTTGGCCGTACCGGTCTGCGTGTCTCCCGGCTCGGGCTCGGCACCCTGACCTGGGGTCGTGACACCGACGAGCACGAGGCCCGCGACCAGCTCATCGCCTTCACCGAGGCCGGTGGCACGCTCGTCGACACAGCGGCCGGGTACGGCGACGGGGCCTCCGAGGAGCTCATCGGGTCGCTTATCGGCGATGTCGTCGCGCGCGACGACATCGTGCTCGCCACGAAGGCCGGCATCACCCGGGCGCGCGGAGTCCGTGAGACCAACGCCTCACGCGGTTACCTCCTCTCCACCCTCGACGCCTCCCTCAGGCGGCTCGGCGTCGACCACGTCGACCTGTGGCAGGTGCACACCTGGGTCGACGACACCCCTCTGGAAGAGACCCTCACGGCCCTGGACCACGCCGTGACGAGCGGCCGCGCGTCGTACGTCGGGATCTCGAACTACTCCGGCTGGCAGAGCGCCAAGGCAGCCACCTGGCAGGCCGCGGTCCCCGGCCGCACGGTGCTCGCCTCGAACCAGGTGGAGTACTCCCTGGTCAACCGCTCCGCGGAGGCCGAGGTGATCCCGGCGGCCGAGCACCTCGGCCTCGGGATCCTGCCGTGGTCCCCGCTGGGGCGTGGGGTGCTCACCGGCAAGTACCGCACCGGCACCCCCGCGGACTCCCGGGCGGCCTCACCGCACTTCTCCAACTTCGTCGGCACCTACCTCAACGACCGCAACGCCCGGATCGTCGAGGCGGTCGCCCGGGCCGCCGACGGCCTCAGCTGGTCCCCGCTCGAGGTGGCGCTGAGCTGGGTCCGCGACCGGCCGGGCGTGACCGCCCCGATCGTCGGTGCCCGCACCGCTGCGCAGCTGCGTGGCTCGCTGACCGTCGAGGAGTGCGAGCTGCCGGCCGAGATCGCGATCGCACTCGAGGACGTCTCGGCACCGCCCACCTGAGGTAGACCGGTCGCACTCCTCACCGGGGGCGTGCCACCATGGCCGCATGTCCCGTGCACCCATCGCCACGACGCCTAGGCGCCGCGCGCTCAACCCGGGAGTGGAGTACGAGTTCGAGCGGCTGACGATCTCCCGGGATCTCTCCCGCAGTGCGGTCACCCGGATGCTCACCGACCGCGCCGAGCACGGTGACTGGGAGCTCGACCGGGTCCGTCTCTCCCCGGACGGCACACGCCGCGTGGTGCTCCGCCGCAAGATCATCCGCCAGCAGCGGGTGCCCTACCTGATGTTCTGAGCCGTCAGGCCCGGTCGAGGAACTTGTCGAAGACGCGCGCCCCGAACTCGAGGGCGTCGACCGGCACCCGCTCGTCGACACCGTGGAAGAGGGCCGTGAAGTCGAGGTCGGCCGGCAGCCGCAGCGGAGCGAACCCGAAGGACCGGATCCCGAGCTTCCGCCAGTGCTTGGCGTCGGTCCCGCCCGACATCAGGTACGGCGCGACCTTCGCATCCGGGTCCTCGTCGAGAAGCGACGCCGTGATCGCGTCGACGAGGTCACCGTCGAAGGTGGTCTCCAGGGCGTGCTGCTTGCTCACCCAGTCGACCGAGACGTTCTCGCCCACGAGCTCGGCGAGCGTGTCGAAGAACTCGTCCTCGTAGCCGGGCAGGAAGCGGCCGTCGACATGGGCGGTGGCCTCGCCCGGCACGACGTTCACCTTGTAGCCGGCCTGCAGCATCGTCGGGTTGGTCGAGTGCCGGATCACCGCACCGAGCATCCGGGTGGCCGAGCCGAACTCGTCGACCAACGCCTCGGCGTTCTCCGGCGTCGCCTCGACACCAGCGATCTCACCCACCGCGGAGAGCAGCACCTGCATGGAGGGGGTCAGCCGCACCGGCCACTCGTGCCTCCCGATCCGGGCCACGGCTGCGGCGAGCTCGGTCACCGCGTTGTCCGGGTGGACCATCGACCCGTGTCCGGCGTTGCCCTTGGCCGTGAGTCGCATCCAGGCCATGCCCTTCTCGGCGGCCTCGATCAGGTAGACCCGCCGGCCGCGGATCGTCGCGCTCCAGCCGCCCACCTCTCCGATCGCCTCGGTGCAGTCCGCGAGATGGTCGGAGTGCTCCTTGACGAGGTACTCCGCGCCTTTGTGCCCGCCGGCCTCCTCGTCGGCGGTGAAGCACAGCACCATCGGCCGCTCGGGTACGGCGCCTGCCCGCTGGCGGGCCCGCACGACGGAGAGCAGCATCGCGTCGAAGTCCTTCATGTCGACGGCGCCGCGGCCCCACACGTACCCGTCCTGGATCTCGCCGGAGAAGGGATGGACCCTCCAGTCGTCGGCGTCGGCAGGGACCACGTCGAGATGCCCGTGCAGGAGCAGGGGCTCCCCCGTCGTACCGCCCCAGCGCGCGACCACGGAGGCACGCCCGGGCTCGGACTCGTGGATCTCGGGCTCGACACCGACCTCCGACAGGAGGGCCGCGACGTGCTCTGCAGCCTTCCGCTCGCCGGGTCCGGAGCCGTCGCCGAAGTTGGTGGTGTCGATCCGGATGAGGTCGCGGCAGATGTCCACCACCTCGCCTGCAGGGTCGTAGCGCCTGGTCGAGACAGGCTGGTCGGGCGCTTCCGTCATGGGACCATCCTTACAGGCCTTCGAGGCCCCGGGTCGATGCGAGTTCTGGTCCAGTTCTTTGCTACAGTTACCGCCGCGCTCGCAACGAAACCTAGTGTTGTGGGTGCGACACCTTGTCCGGGTGGCGGAATAGGTAGACGCGCTAGCTTGAGGTGCTAGTGCCCTTTATCGGGCGTGGGGGTTCAAGTCCCCCCTCGGACACAGATCGAGCCCCATGACTCCTTCGGGAGGCGTGGGGCTCGCTGCTTTGCCGAGGACTTCCTTCATCCTCGGCGGACGATGCCGGCGCCGTGGCAGCCGCGGTTGGCTGAGGACCATCGACCACGGTCCTGGGCTGGAGGAACGATGACCTCGAGGACACCCGACAAGGCTGACGCACTGGTGGTGTTCGGCATCACCGGCGACCTGGCCAGGGTGATGACCTTCCGCTCGCTGTACCGGTTGGACGCTCGAGGGCTCCTGGACTGCCCGATCGTGGGAGTGGCCGTGGACGACTGGACAGTCGACCAGCTCGTCGAGCGCGCCCGCGAGTCGATCACGGCGGCCGGGGAGGACCTGGACGAGGAGACGTTCGCCCGGTTCGCCGGCAGGTTCTCCTATGTCCAGGGGGACTTCGCCGACCAGGAGACGTACGGGAGAGTTGCTCGGGAGGTCCACGGGACGAGCTGTCCGGTCTTCTACCTCGAGATCCCGCCTTCGCTGTTCACCGACGTGGTCAAGGGTCTCGCCGAGGCAGGCTTGACCACCATCGGCCGGGTGGTGGTGGAGAAACCCTTCGGGCACGATGCCGCGTCCGCACACGCCCTCGCCGAAGAGCTTCACGAGTACGTCGCCGAGTCCAGGCTGTACCGGATCGACCACTACCTCGGGAAGATGGGGTTCGAGGAGATCTTGTACCTGCGGTTCGCGAACACGCTGCTCGAGCCGGTCTGGAACCGGAACTTCGTCGAGTGCGTCCAGATCACGATGGCCGAGAGCTTCGGCGTTGAGGACCGCGGACACTTCTACGATCCCGTAGGGGCGTTGCGTGACGTGGTGGTCAACCATCTGATGCAGGTGGTGGCCGCTGCCGCGATGGAGCCACCGGCCGGCCACGACCCCGAAGCGCTCCGCGCCGCCCAGGTCGCCGCCTTCCGTGCCGTGCGCGACGCGGATCCGACCTCGTGTGTCCGCGGGCAGTACGACGGGTACCGGCGCATCGACGGGGTCGCACCCGACTCCGACACCGAGACCTACGCGGCACTGCGCTTGGACATCGACAGCTGGCGCTGGGTCGGCGTCCCGTTCTTCATCCGCACCGGAAAGCGGCTGTCGGCCACGCAGACCGAGCTTCGCATCGTGTTCCGGGAACCGCCGGCGGTCAACCTGGGCATCGGCTTCGACGCGGACCAACGACCCACCCGGGACCAGCTGGTCGTGAAGCTGGACCCGACCACCGGTGTCCGGTTGATCCTGGACGCGCGGCGAGCCGACACCCCCGGTCCGGGGCCCATCACCTTGGACATGCAGTTCGCTGACGAGGGCGGCGAGGCGCCTACGCCGTACGAGGTACTCCTGCATGCTGCCTTGGTCGGGGACGCAGCCCGGTTCAAGTCCCAGCAGGTCATCGAGGAGGACTGGCGCATCGTCCAGCCACTGCTCGACGAGCCGCCTCCACTTCAGCCCTACGCGCCCGGCTCGTGGGGGCCGGCCGCCGCAGATCTACTGGTTGCGGACACTGGTGGCTGGTTCGGTCCCTGGCGTGCGTAGGGGTCAGCCGGAGGCGCTTCCGGGCTCGACGTGCTCAGGAGTCTCAGGCTCGCCCGAAACCCTGCGACGGAGCAGGAAGTAGGACCAGGCCTGGTAGACCAGCACGACCGGGAAGAGGACCGCGGCGACCACGGTCATCACCTGCAGCGCATAGTCACCGGACGCTGTGTCGGCCACTGTGAGCGACCACTCCCCGCGGGTGCTGCTGTTGAGCACGTTGGGGTAGAGCCCCACGAACAGCGACCCGACCGTGGCGGCAACCGCGACGGTGGTTGCGGCGAAGGTCACCACGTCCCGGCCGGAACCGGCCCTCACCACGGCGACGGCCAACCCCGCAACGGCCAAGGACAGGGTCACGTAGAGGGTCACGCTGTGCGGCACCAGGGCAAGGGTCCATGCCGCGAGAACCGCCACCGCGGCGAGTGCCACCACCGCGAGCGCTCGGCTCGTGTGCTGGGCGCGGTGGCGGATGCGTCCGGTCGTGCGCAGAGACAAGAACGTGGCCCCGTGAAGCAGGCACAAGACGACCAGGGCGAGGGCGGTGCAGATCCCGTAGCCGGTGAACAGGTCCCGAACCGTGCCGGTGTACTCCCCGTTCGCGTCGATGGGAAGCCCGACGACCAGGTTGCCGAGGGCGATGCCCAGGACCGAGGGAGCCAGGAGACTGCCGAGGCTCAAGGCCCCGCTCCACGTCGCATCCCAGACCTGGCTCTCCACCCTGCCCCGGAACTCGAGCGAGACGCCGCGGACGATCAGGGCGACCAGCAGGAGCGCGACCGCGAGGTACGTGGCGGAGAACCAGGTGGCGTACCAGGCGGGGAACGCTGCGAAGATGGCTGCACCGCCGACGACCAGCCACACCTCGTTGGCGTCCCAGAACGGACCGATGGTGTTGATGGCCGCCCGCCACTCTGTCTCGGTGCGCCCCACCAGTCGGTGCAGCATGCCGACACCGAAGTCGAATCCTTCGAGGACGAAGAACCCCGTCCACAGCACTGCCACGAATCCGAACCACAGCTCCGCCAGGGACATGGTCCCCCTCCTAGTAGGTCAGAACAGGCGTGCCCGCAGGTCCCCCGGGTTCCGCGTGCGACTCGGGTTCGAGGTCGCGGCGGGCGTACCGCAGCATCAGGAACAGGTTCATGGTGGCCAGGACCAGGTAGAGGGAGATGAACGCGCCCAGAGTGACTGCGATCTCGGCGCTGCTGACCGACGGTGACACTCCCTTCGCGGTCTTCATCAGGCCCTGGACGAGCCAGGGCTGCCGCCCGCTCTCGGTGAGCAACCACCCAGCAGTGTTCATCAGGAACGGCGTGACCACCGCCCAGACGGCCACAGCCAGGAACGAGCGCGACGCCGCAAGCTTTCGACGCCACGCCAGCCACGCACCCGAGCACGCGAACAGGACGAGCAGGCTGCCGAGGTAGGCCATCAGCCGCATGGACCAGTACTGGACGAAGACGTTCGGCACGTAGTCGCCCTGGCCGTACTTCCGCTCGTACCGCTTCTGCAGCGGCGTGAGCCCCTCGACCTCCCCGTTCCAGGTGCCGGTGGCCAGCACCGACAGCAGGTGCGGGATCTCGATGACCTTCGTCGGCGCGCGGTCGTCACCACCGCCGATCTGGAAGACCGAGAACGAGCATGGCCGGCAGGTCTCCCACTGCGCCTCGGCGGCGGCGATCTTCATCGGCTGGTAGGTGGCTTCCACGACACCGAGCCGACTGCCGACCATCAGAGCCAGTAGCGACACCGGCAGCAGGACAGCCAGTGCCAGGTTCGCAGAGCGGAGGAATGCCGCATGTCCGCGGCGCAGGTGCCAGGCCGAGACGGCGAGCATGATCGCCGCCCCGGTCACCAGAGCCGCGAGGATCACGTGCAAGTAGCCCCACACGAACACCGGGTTGGTGAACATGGCGCCGATCGAGGAGAGCTCGGGACGGCCGGTCGTCGGGTTCGTCTGGTAGCCGACCGGATGCTGCATCCACGAGTTGGCGGCCATGATGAACGCCGCCGACATCGCCGACCCGATCGCCACCATCCAGGCGGTCAGCAGGTGCAACCGCCTGGGAAGGACGTCCCACCCGAAGAGCCACAGCCCCAGGAACGTCGACTCCAGGAAGAACGCGGCCAGGCCCTCGAGCGCGAGCGGAGCACCGAAGACATCTCCGACGAACGCCGAGTAGGCCGACCAGTTCATGCCGAACTGGAACTCCTGCACAAGCCCCGTGACGACGCCTACGACGATGTTGATGACCAGCAAGGTGCCGAAGAAGCGCGTGAGCCGACGTCGGTCGGGGTCCCCCGTCCGGTACCAGCCCGTGTGCAGGATCGCGACAAGGAAGGCCAGCCCGATCGTGACCGGCACGAACAAGAAGTGGAAGACGCTGGTCGATGCGAACTGGATCCGCGCCAGCTCGACTGGGTCCACCCGGTCGACCTCCTCTGCGCCGCGTGCGTGTCACCCCCTCTCACCAAGCTGCTCCGGCCAGACTCCGCCCAGCGCGGCCGACGCGCCTCACCCACCGAGGATGAGGGCGTAGCCCCCCACGCGCGCACAGCTGGGTGTCGGGTGGCGGCAGGACCGCTCTGAAGCGGAGACTGGGAAGTCCGGTCTCCGCTGAGAGCCACAGCTCCTCCGGACGCCGACGCGGGTACGCCGCCCGATCCGACGAAGGAGTCGACATGAGCTCTGATGAGATCCTGATCGGCATCGGTCTCACGGTCTTCCTTGCGGTCGGCTCGCAGATTCTCGCGAGGCAGCTGCACGTCCCGGCCATCATCGTGCTGCTCCCGGTGGGGTTCGTCGCCGGCGCTGTCACCGACGCCGTCGTACCCGACAAGCTCCTGGGGCCGGCGTTCGAGCCCCTCGTCTCACTCGCCGTCGCAGTGATCCTCTACGACGCGGGCATCTCCCTCGACCTCCGGCGAATGCGGGGGACGATCCGTCGCATGGTGGTGCGGCTGCTCATCGTCGGCGTGCCGATCACCTGGGCCGTTGCGGCCTTCACCTCATGGTGGCTGCTCGATCTGTCGACCCAGGCCGCCGTCACGCTGGGTGCGATTCTGGTCGTGTCCGGGCCAACCGTGGTCATTCCCTTGCTCGACTTCGTGCGCCCGGCCCCCACACTGCAGCGGGTGCTCGCCTGGGAGGGTGTCCTGATCGACCCGGTCGGTGCCATCCTCGGCGCGCTGGTCGTGCACGCGATCGTCGGCTCGGCCGGACCGGGCAACGTGGTCGGAGGGGCCGGGCAGTTCGTCGGAAGTGTCGGCACAGGACTGCTGGGCGGGGTGGTCGGAGCCTGCCTGCTGTGGCTGGTGCTGGTGAAGCTCAGGCCTGGTGAGGTGCTGGACGCGTCGGCCCAGCTGGCCGTCGTGCTCCTGGTAGCTGCCGTCTGTGACGCGCTGCGGGACGACTCCGGGCTGGTCGCCGCCATCGTCATGGGCCTCGTGGTCGCCAACCGCCGCGAGTTCGAGCTTCCGGTCAGGAGACCGTTCCTCGAAACCCTCGTCCAGCTGATCCTCGCTGTGCTCTTCGTGTCCATCTCCGCGACCGTCACCCCCAGCTCGTTGCAGGGGCTGGTCCTCCCCACCATCGGGCTCGTCGCGGCACTGGTCCTGGTCGCACGACCGCTGCTGACCGCGCTGGCGACGGCCAGGAGCCCTCTGAACCGCCGCGAGCGCGCTCTCGTCGGCTGGATGGCGCCACGCGGGATCGTGGCTGCCGCCACCGCCTCGACCTTCGGCGCCTCGCTCGTGTCCGCCGGCGTCCCGGAAGCCGAGAAGATCCTTCCGGTGACCTTCGTCGTCATCGTCGTGACGGTCTGCCTCTACGGGCTCACCGCGGTTCCCGTCGCCCGCCGTCTGGGCGTGGTCCGGTCCACGGAGAGCCGGCCCTTGCTCGTCGGCGACGACCCCTGGGTGGTGGACCTCGCGGAGGCACTGCGCGACTGTGGGTTGAAGGTCCTGGTCTGGGCCGGCCAGGAGGAGCAGCGGCGGCGCGTCGTCGACAGTGGCCTCGAGCTGGCCGAGGGCGAGCTCCTCGCGGCTGCCACGGGCCAGGGTACGGAGCTCGAGGAGATCACCATGGTCCTCCTGTTGAGCGACCAGGACGACTTCAACGCGCTGGCCTCGGCGTTGCTCGAAGCAGCCCTCGACGGACAGGTCTTCAGGCTCCCTTCGCGCGAGCCCG
>Ga0208537_1000061_pt1 | contig 17260 bp, 7 predicted proteins | sample MayberrySE_TuleA_FD_185672 | JGI IMG/M metagenome (GOLD analysis project Ga0208537, IMG submission 185672) | Natural and restored wetland microbial communities from the San Francisco Bay, California, USA, that impact long-term carbon... | ecosystem: Environmental > Terrestrial > Soil > Wetlands ...
AGTCCGGGTCACCCTCCGCCGGGTAGCGCACCGGCGCCGCGGACGGGTCGTCGACCGTCCAGACGAAGTCGTACTCGTACATCGCGTACGCCGTCTCCCCGACGCCCTTCGCCAGCGGGCTCTCCGGGTCGAGCTCGACCCGGACCAACGATCCCGGTACGTCGGAGGTGGGGTTCTCGTACGTCGCCGACGTCAGCCCGAGCCGGGTCGCGAGCCGTGAGCTGTCGCGCAGCGTCACCAGAGTGCCGCCCTCGGCGACCCACTCCTCGAGCGCCTGCTGTCCCGCGGCGCCGAGCGTCGAGGCCGCAGTGCTGTCGGAGCCGCTCGGGACGACGAGCACGTCGACGTCGTCGAGGGCGCCGCTGGCGATGTCGTTCGCGGTGACGTCGTCGTAGGGCAGACCCAACCGGTGGTCGAGGTGCCAGCGCAGCCAGCCCGCCGACTCGATCGTGCCCGCCGATGTCTGCGAGACCTGCCAGAGCGCAACCTCGGGCGGTTCGGCGACCGTGCCAGTCGCGACCTCCGGCTGCTCGGATAGGAGAACGGCCCGGGGCTTCAGCTCGGCTCCCGACCTGCCTCCGGGGATGTTCCCGAGCAGTGGTCCGCTCCACGCCGTGACGTCGTAGAAGTACGGGAACGGCACGTAGGTGTCCTCGTTGAGCATCGCCTGGACCCAGTGCTTCTGGCCCTGCGCCATCGGCACCCACAGCGTCCCGGCGGGGAGGACCGTGTCTCGTCCCGCGCGGCCATAGGGCGTGAAGTCGGGGACCCGGAGCGGTCGGACCAGCCGGTGGACCTCGACGTCCATCCGCTGGAGCCGGCGGGCCAGGGTCTGGGTCTCTTCAGCCTTCGAGGGGTCGTCCGTCCGGATGAAGTAGTGCCGGACCTCGATGTCCGGGACGGGGTTCTCGATGCCCGTCCCCTCCCAGTAGAGCTGGTTCGGCTCCAGCTCACCCGCCTGTCCCTGGCGGTAGGCCTTGACGTGCTCCGCGCGCCACTCGGTCAGCAGGGAGTCCCGCTCGCCGGCGGCCATCAAGGTGGCCCAGATGGCGGTGTACTGCTCCTGGAGCCGCACGTCGGTCGGGTCTCCGCTGTGCTTCTCGAAGGTCATCCCGGCCGCGTTGAAGCCCGTGCTCGGGACGGTGTCGCCGTACCCCATGTAGAGAAGGTCGTAGGCCCGCCCGTTGAAGTAGGGGATGCCGAACCGGTCGAAGGCGTCCTGCATCGCCGTGCCGTACACGTTGTAGATCCAGTCCAGCGGTGTCTCGCCGATGTCGTGGTAGACCGGGTCGGCGTTGGGCGGGAAGAAGTAGGTGCGTGAGCCCATCTCGTGCGCGTCGATGAACAGCTGCGGCGGCAGCTCGCGCAGCTTCTCCAGCTTCCCGTCCGTCTCGGGCTGCGTGCGGGCGAACCAGTCGCGGTTCATGTCGAAGCCGTAGCTGTTCCGGCGGGTGTCCGCCTCCCGGCCGTCCGGGTTCTGGGTGGGGAGCACGACGACGATGGCCTCGTCCAGGATGGTCGAGGCCGTGCAATCCGTCCGGGCTGCGAGCTCGTAGAGCACGCGGAGGGACGCGTCGGTGCCGCTCTCCTCACCGCCGTGGACGTTGCCCGCGACCCACAAGATGGCCGGAGTGCGCTCCGCCAGCTGCTCGGCGAGGGCCTCGGGGGTGCGAGGGTCTCGCAGCTTGTTGACGTCGCGGCCGACCCGGGCGAGCCCGTCCGCGCTCACCCACTTCTCCTGCCCTACGACGGCGTACCGCAGAGGCCGGCCCTCCCACGACTCGCCCAGCACGCCGTCGGTGACCTTCGGGCTGGCGGCCGAGACCGCCTCGAGGTACTCGTCGGACTCGGCGGTCGTCACGTCCCGATCCCCGAGCGGGAAGCCGATGACCTCCTCGGCGGTTGGAACCGCGGTGTCGACGGCCGGCGTCGTGAACGGGTCGCAGGTCTCCGTGGATTCCCGCTCCGCCGCAGCAGAGCTGACCGGCCCGGAGGCCAGTGCCGCCGCGACCGCCAGTGAGGTGACCAGACCCGCGCTCGAAGCCCCTCGGCGCTTCCATGAGTGGTGCTGCACCATCTCGCCCTCCCCGTTGATGGTCAGCCCTGGCCGATCCCGTGAACGGCCGACAATTCGGGCTTGTCACCATCTCAACCCCTCCCGGGCAGCTTTGGTGCAGCCGTGCCGCCTCATGAAGTTGCACTGCACGTTCCTGCAGGGCGCCATCGCTACCCGGAGGGCACGAGGCGTGTTGAGATTTCTTTACTTTTCGGACGAAAGTCGCACAGCGATCCACCCCGGACCATCTCGACCCGGGGCGGTTCCGACCACACACAACCGGGGGTTCCACATGCGTCGCTCTTCCTCCGCGGTGATCGCCGGCCTGGCCGTCGCCGCACTCGCTGCACCCGCAGCTTTGAGCATGCCGTCCGCGTCGGCGGCGCCACCTGACCGAGATCCGGTGGCGAAGGGGTTGCTCGGGGTCGGTGCGGACCACGACATCGACCGGAGGCGAGGTGAGGTCCGCCCGACCGCCGCGCAGAAGGCTGCCGCGCGCCGCTCCTCGGGCGATGTGCGCTGGAACCGGTACGGAACACCGGCCTCGGTGGCCGCGGACCGGCCCTTGGCTCGTGACCTCCCGTCGTCCCCGAACCGTTCCGCGCGCGCCTACCTGAACCAGAATCGAGTGCTGTTCGGGCTGGACGAGGCGGCGGTCGACTCGCTCGAGACCCTGGCCGTGGTTCCGCTCGGTGAGGGCAACATCGTCACCCTGCGACAGCGGGCGGAGGGCCTGCCACTGACCCAGGGCGGTCTGGTCACCGTCGCCGTACGCGGGGGCAGCGTCCTGCACGTCTCGTCCTCGCTGACCAGGGACACCGGTGCGCTCCCGGAGCCGACCCTCGACAAGGCCGCCGCGCAGCAGCGCGCGGTCGAGGCAGCCGAACTGGACGCCCAGTCCGCCGAGGTGATCCGCACCAGGCGCGTGGCTGTGCCGACGCCGTCGGACGGCACGAGGAACGCCTACGAGGTCGTGCTGGCCGAGAAGGGCGGTGAGGGCTCTGCCTTCACGGTCCTGGTCGACGGCACCACCGGCGAGCTGCTCGTGCGCGAGGACCTCGTCGACCACCTCGAGGACAACCCTGCGTGGGAGCTGTTCGGCGCAACGCCGCCGGATGAGAAGAGCACCGAGCGCGAGACCTGGTGCTGGAGCGACCTCGCCGGGTGTGAGGACGTGGTGGACAACGGGGCCTCGCCGCTCGCCTGGGACGTCAACCCGGCGACCGAGACGTCGACGGGTACGACGGACGGCAACAACGCGCTCTCGGGCAAGTCCTGGGACAGCGTCCCCTGGAGCCCGGTCGTCGAGCGCACAGCGGTCCCGCGCGCGGACCGTGAGTACCACTACGACTTCCAGAACATCTGGCGAGAGAGCCAGTGCGACCCCGAGGCGCTCTCGGGGGACGAGGGCAACGACATCGATGCGGCCACGGCCAGCCTGTTCGCCCACCACAACCGGCTGCACGACTTCTCGTACCAGCTGGGCTTCACCGAGGAGACCTGGAACGCCCAGCAGAGCAACTTCGGCCGCGGAGGTGCCGAGGCCGACCCGGAGATCGGCAAGGCACAGTCCGGCGCGCGCCTCGGCTACCGGGACAACGCCAACCAGTACACGCCACCTGACGGCGTCGCGCCGTGGAGCAACATGTACCTGTGGCAGCCGATCGCCGGCGGCGCCTACGTACCGTGCGTCGACGGCGACTTCGACGGCACCGTGATCGGCCACGAGTACACCCACATGATCACCAACCGGATGGTGGCCGGCCCGGACTCAGGTCTCTCCGGCTACCAGGCGCGCGGCATGGGGGAGAGCTGGTCGGACCTGGTCGCGATGGAGTACCTCTTCGAGCTCGGCAAGCGGCCCAAGGGCGACACGCCCTACGTCACCGGCGCCTACGTGACGGGTGACGACCGGACCGGCATCCGCAACTACGACATGTCGAGGAGCTCGCTGAACTACTCGAACGTCGGCTACGACGTGGTGGGGCTGAGCGTCCACTCCGAGGGCGAGATCTGGTCTGCCACCAACTACACCCTGCGGCAGGCGTTCATCGACCGGTACGGCGCCGGGACACCGGCTCTTCAGAGGTCCTGCGCCGACGGGGACACTCCGGTCACGGAGTGCCCGGGCAACCGCCGCTGGGTGCAGCTGGTCTTCGACTCCCTCCTCGTGCCCGCGACGGGCTCGGTCTCGATGCTGGACATGAGGGACGCCATGCTGGTCGCGGACAGGCTGCGCTTCGACGGCGACAACCAGATGCTGATCTGGGACGCCTTCGCCCGGCGAGGCATGGGCGAGAACGCCGTTTCCGACGGGGCCGACGACGTGGACCCGGCGCCCGACTTCGCCTCGCCGTCGGGACGGAACGGGACTGTCGAGTTCCGCGCGGCGGGTGTGAGCGCGCCGGTGAGGATCTACATCGGTGAGTACGAGAAGCAGACGGTCCCCGTCGCCGACACCGATGGGTCCACCGACCTCGGCAACGGCGTCGCCATGGTCCCGGGAACGTACGACGCACTCGCGGTCGGCCCCGCGGTCGGCCACCAGCGGTTCAGCTTCGAGGTGAAGCCGAACCGGTCCCGGATCGTGCCCGTCCCCCTCGGCAGCAACCTGGCCGCCGCGGCCAACGGTGCGACCGCGACCGGGGACGGAGAAGATACGGAGTCGCTGATCGACGGCACCGAGGCGACCTCCTGGGAGGGAAACGCCGAGAGCGTGGACGGACTCGGTGTGACGGTGGACCTGGCCGGCGACCGTGCCCAGCAGGTCGGGCGGGTCAACGTGAGCGCGTTCTACGAGAGCGGCAGCAGGTTCAGTGCCCTGCGGCAGTTCCGGGTCCTTACCTGCGACGCGGCGTCGGGTCAGAACTGTGATGACCTTGCATCGTTCGAGCAGCTCTACCTCAGTCCGGCGGACGCCTTCCCCGGCGACGGGATGCGGCCCACCGCGCCGGACCTGAACGTCCGGTCCTTCGACGTGCCTCGGACCGTGGCCACCCATGTGCGGTTCGAGGTCGTCACCAACCAGTGCACCGGTGGCCCGTCCTTCCAGGGCGAGCTCGACAGCGACCCGGACAACCCGACCGACTGCCCGAGCGGAGCGCCCTCGGTGGCGCAGACGGTGCGAGCCGCCGAGGTCCAGGTCTTCGGACGGTGACCCCCTGACGTGGCGCCGGGTCGTCCTGCCGACTCGGCGCCGCGGCAGTGGCACGCTCGACAGAAAAGAACGCGCGTGCTAATTTCGTCGGCATGGGTAAGGGTGAGCTGACGAAGGCGGCGATCCTCGACGAGGCCGTCCAGATCGCCTCTCGGGTCGGGTTCGCCGGTCTCAGCATCGGGCAGCTGGCCGACCAGGTCGAGATGAGCAAGAGCGGTCTCTTCGCGCACTTCAGGTCCAAGGAGCAGCTCCAGCTGCAGGCGATGGAGCGCGCGAAGCAGAAGTTCGTCGACGTCGTGATCCGCCCCGCGCTCGCGGCCCCACGGGGTGTCCCCCGCGTGCGAGCGGTCTTCGACGGTTGGCTCGACTGGACGCACCAGGCCCTGCGGGGTGGGTGCATCTTCGTTGCAGCCTCCGCCGAGCTCGACGACCAGCCAGGAGCGCTGCGGGACGCGCTGGTCAGGAACGAGCGCGACTGGCTCGAGTTCATCGCGACCGTCGCAGGCACGGCTGTCGCGGAGGGGGAGTTCCGGGAGGATCTCGACCTCGAGCAGTTCGCGTTCGAGGTGCACGGTGTGATGCTCGCCCACCACCACGCGAGCCGCCTGCTCCTGGACGAACGGGCGGAGGCCAGGACCCGTCAGGCGTTCGAGTCTTTGCTGGAGGCGGCCGGCCGGCCGTAGCCGTCCGCACGACGCACAGTCACCAGACAACCGAAGGAGTCAGCCATGGCATCACCAGTCGCGATTAAAAGCACGAACGTTCGTTTACTCCGGGGCTACTTCGCATCTTCAGAGCTCGTCGCTCCTGCGCTCGCCGCGCGCGTGGCAGCGAGGATGTGGTTCACGCTGCCACCCGAGGCCCGCGGTGCTCGGCTCCCCGACGGGGGGTCACCCTTCGACGTCGAGTCGCAGGGAGCCATCGTGCGCGGCCGGGTCTGGGGACACGGGCCTGTCGTCTACCTCGTGCACGGCTGGGGTGGGCGGGGGAGCCAGCTCGCCGGCTTCGTGGAGCCTCTGGTGAAGCGAGGTCACCGGGTCGTTCTCTTCGACGCCCCCTCTCACGGTGACTCCGACCCAGGGCCCTCCGGCCCGCGGTCCGCGAACGGTGTCGAGTTCGGCAAGGCGCTCGACGCGGTCGGGGCGAGGTTCGGTCCGGCGAGGACCGTCGTCGCCCACTCGATGGGCGCCGTCTCGGGCATGCTCACGTTGAAGTACGGGTGGCTCTCGACCGAGCGGCTCGTGCTCCTCGCGCCGATGAGCAGTTACAGCACCCAGTTCGACGCGTTCGCGCGCTTCCTCGGGATCGGGCCGCGCACCCGCCGCCGCGTCGACGCCCACGTGGCGCGGCGGGTCGGCGTACCCACGGAGGAGTTCGACCTGGCCGTCCTGGCCGAGCAGGTGGGTCCGATCCCGACCCTGGTCGTGCATGACCGCACGGACCGCCAGACGTCGCACGACGAGAGCGTGGAGCTGGTCCACGGCCTGCCGGAGGCCTCGATGATCACGACTCACGGGCTCGGCCACCAGCGGTTGCTGCGTGACCCACAGGTCCTCGAGGGGGTCGCCTCCTTCGTCGACGGCTCCGGGCTCACGAGCCGGCTCGCCGCCACGGCATGAGCGCGGATCGCGACTCCCGGCCCACCGGGCTGGCCCCAGTCAGCCATGTCACAAGCCGAGGAGGTGCGGTGTCATGGTGCACATGAGGGTCCTCGTACTAGGAGCAACCGGCGTCGCCGGCCGGTCCGCGCTGCATGCCCTGACTGCCGCAGGTCATCAGGTGACGGCCCACGCGCGCACACCGGACAAGTCCGAGTTGGTGCGCAGGCTCGGTGCCGCCCCGGTGGCCGGTGACGCCGAGGACACGGCGACGCTGCTTCGCTGGCTCGACGGGATGGACGCGGCGGTCGACCTGCGGGTGCAGATCCCCGACGGGACGCGAGCGCTGCTGGCACCCGCGTGGCGCGAGTACGCCCGACTCCGTGACGAGGTCGCGGGGCAGCTCGTCGACTGCGCGATCAGAGCCGGAGTGCCGGTCGTCCTGCACGACACCGTGAGCATGGTCTACGCCGACGGAGGCGACGCCGTCCTGGACGAGCGCGCTCCGGTGGAGGCGCCCGGTGCTCTGTCGGCCAACCTCGCGGCCGAGCGGCATCTCGAGCGGCTGACCCGGAGCGGCGGGAAGGGGGTGGCCCTGCGGTTCGGGCAGTTCTACGGGCCCGACGACGCGATCACCGCGGACACCTTGAGACGGGCCGAGCGCGGGCAGGCCCTGGTCCTGGGGGAGCTGTCCGGATGGACCAGTGCCGTGCACACCGACGACATCGGCCCGGCGGTCGTCGCTGCACTCGAGGTCCCGGCGGGCGTCTACAACGTCGTGGACGACGACCCGATGCGTCGCACCGACCTACTGGCGCTTCTCGCAGAGCAGGTCGGGAGGTCATCGCTACGCCGGCCTCCGGCTGTGGTGACGGCGTTGGCGAGCGCCCCGGTGAAGGCGTTGGCGCGTTCGCAGCGAGTGTCCGCGGAGGAGTTCCGGCGCGTCAGCGGGTGGCGCCCCAGGGTCGGGAGCCGTCGCAGCGGCTGGCCTTCCGTGGCCCGTCGCCTGCGTGGCGTGCGCGCACCCTAGGTTCCTCCTGCCCGACCTGACCACACGAGCAGGACCTTCGTCCCTGGTGCCTGCCGCTCGCGAAGCGCAGATTTGTTCCAGGCCTGCGAGACGGGCGAGGGAGCCGAAAGGCTGAGAGGCCAGAAGTTCGAGAGATCGACTGGCGACCCCCACAACCTGATCCGGACAATGCCGGCGAAGGGAAATCGCCTCGCAGGTCATTTCCCTGTTCGCGCGCGGCCCGATCCAGGACAAACGTCACCGCCTTCCGGGTTCTCCGGCGCGGAGACAGCGTGAAGCGCGATAGTTCGAGTGACAATCGGACATTGCTCGTGGCATGCCACGACTTTCACGGATGTGGGGGGCCTGATGAGGCTTCATAGGGGAGTACGTATCGGGATCGCCGCGGTGCTTGCGGCCGCGATGCCGCTGGGGGTGGCGGGCTCGGCAGAGGCGAAGGACAAGCGCGAGCTCACGGTGATGACGCAGAACCTGTACCTGGGGTCCAGCCTGAACCCGGCCCTGCAGGCAACTACTCCGGCTGAGTTCGTCCAGGCCGTCGCGACCATCTACGGCACCGCGCTCTTCACCGACTTCGAGACTCGCTCCGAGGCCATCGCCCAGACGATCAAGGACCACGAGCCGGACCTGATCGGGCTCCAGGAGGTCTCGAAGTGGACGGCCGATCCCACTGCCCTCGCGCCAGATGCACAGCCGCCCAACGTCGACTTCCTGGAGGTCCTCACCGAGGACCTCGAAAACCTCGGGCTCGACTACGAGGTCGCAGCGACGTCGGACAACGCCAACATCGGGCCCGCGCCGCTCGTCCTCCCCGCCGTCGGCTGCGGGTTGCCTACCGCGCCGGGGGCGTTCCAGTGCACGGTGAGCCTCAAGGACCGCGACGTGATCCTCGTGAACAACGACACGGACGAGCTCACCTGGGGGAACGCGCAGGACGACAGCTTCGAGACACAGCAGCTCTTCCAGCCGCCGGGGAGCGGACCAGTCTCCTTCGACCGCGGATGGGCCTCCATCGACGGTACGTTCGAGGGCAAGAAGTTCCGCTTCGTCAACACCCATCTCGAGGTCGAGGACTTCGCCGCCATCCAGGAGGCGCAGGCCCGCGAGTTCCTGGCGGGTCCGGCCAAGACCGGAGGCGCGGTCATCGCGACAGGTGACTTCAACTCCGCCGCGGACGGCAGCACCACGACGTCGTACGCCGACCTGACGAAGTCCTGGTTCGACGACGCCTGGTGGACCAACCCCGGTGACCCGGGCTTCACCTGCTGCCAGAACGCGACCCTCACCAACCCGACGTCCCAGCTCAAGTCCCGGATCGACCTGGTCCTCACCCACGGTCCGGTGCGGACCCTGTCGGCGGAGGTCGTGGGTGACGAGCCGTTCCGGCAGCAGACCCTCCCGCCGAGGCCGATCTGGCCGTCGGACCACGCGGGCGTGGTGGCCACAGTGCGGCTGCACTGACCACAAGAAGCTCAGAGGCCCTTCTCCGACCGGAGGAGGGCCGCCGAGCTTTGCAGGGTCGCAACGGCATGAGGATTTTACGCAAACTCTTGCGGATCTTGCCAGACTCTTGCGGGCTGCTTAGTGTGACGGGTGTTACGCCTGATTTCTCCCTTTCGCACCCCTTGGAGATTCCGTGCTCCGTCACGCACCTCGTGGGCTCACTGCTGCCGTAGCGGCAGCCCTGACCGCCCCGCTCGTCCTCTCGACACTCGCCGCCCCGGCGTCCGCCGACCACACCGACAGCCCTGAGCAGGTGACCCTCGTCGGGTCCCTCCAGGACGAGATCGGCTGCGATGGCGACTGGGCGCCCGGCTGCGACGACTCGCGTCTCGAGCCGGTCTCCGGCACCTCGACGTACGAGGCAGTCTTCGAGGTCCCGGCCGGCAGCTACGAGCTCAAGGTCGCGATCAACGGCGGTTGGGACGAGAGCTATGGCGGAGGGGGAGACGGCTCGGCGAACATCCCGCTGAACCTCGAGCACGACGCGGAGCTGCGCTTCAGCTACGACCACACGAGCCACGCGGTCGCGGTGGCGCCGGCCGAGCTGCCGTCCGACGAGGTGACGCCAACTGACCGGGCAATGGCGACGGACTCGCTCCGCCAGCCGACGACCCGCGAGAACTTCTACTTCGTGATGGCCGACCGGTTCGCCAACGGCGACCCCTCCAACGACACAGGAGGAGTCGACGGGGACCGGATGCTGCACGGCTTCGACCCCACGGACAAGGGCTTCTACCACGGTGGCGACATCGCCGGCCTGACCGAGCAGCTCGACTACATCGAAGGTCTGGGCACGACCGCGATCTGGCTGACCCCCTCCTTCATGAACCGCCCGGTGCAGGGAAGCGGTGACGACGCGTCCGCCGGCTACCACGGCTACTGGATCACCGACTTCACCCGGATCGACCCTCACTTCGCCACCAACGAGGAGCTCGAGGCCTTCATCGACAAGGCCCACGCCCGGGGCATCAAGGTGTTCTTCGACATCATCACCAACCACACCGCGGACGTCATCGACTACGAGGAGAAGGAGTACTCCTACCTCAGCAAGGAGTCCCGCCCCTACAAGGACGCGAACGGCGACGAGTTCGACGACGCCGCCCACGCTGGCAAGGACACCTTTCCCGCGCTCGACGAGAAGATCTCCTTCCCCTACACGCCGGTCTTCCGCACCGACGAGGACCGTGAGGTCAAGCGCCCCGCCTGGCTCAACGACGTCACGAACTACCACAACCGCGGTGACTCGACGTTCGCCGGCGAGTCGTCCCTCTACGGCGACTTCGTCGGCCTCGACGACCTGTTCACCGAGAAGCCCGAAGTCGTCGACGGCATGGTCGACATCTACAAGACCTGGGTGGACTTCGGCATCGACGGCTTCCGGATCGACACGGTCAAGCACGTCAACATGGAGTTCTGGCAGGAGTTCGCTCCCGCCATCGCCGACGAGGCGGACCGGATCGGCAACGACGACTTCTTCGCGTTCGGCGAGGTCTACGACGCCGACCCCAGGGTGATGTCGACCTACACCACCCAGGGGCGGCTCGACGCGACCTTGGACTTCGGCTACCAACAGGCCGCCGTCGGCTTCGCGAACGGCAAGGAGACGACTGCCCTACGTGACTTCTTCGCCGGCGACGACTACTACACCGACACCGACTCCAACGCGTACTCCCTGCCCACGTTCCTCGGAAACCACGACATGGGCCGGGTGGGCCGCTTCCTGGCGACCGCCGGTGCCGAGGGCGAGGAGCTGCTCGAGCGCGACAAGCTCGCGCACTCGCTGATGTACCTGACCCGGGGACAGCCGGTCGTCTACTACGGCGACGAGCAGGGCTTCACCGGAGACGGCGGCGACAAGGACGCCCGCCAGGACATGTTCGCCAGCGAGGTCGCGTCGTACAAGGACGACGACCTGATCGGCACGAACGCCACCACCGCCGAGGACAACTACGACACGGACCACCCGCTCTACCGTCAGATTGCGGCGATGGCCGACCTGCGCGAGCGCCACCCGGCACTCACCGACGGCGCCCAGCTACACCGCTACGCCAGTGGCAAGCCCGGCATCTACGCCTTCAGCCGGATCTCCCCGGAGGAGAACCGCGAGTACGTCGTGGCCGTCAACAACGCCACCACCCCGAAGTCGGCGACCTTCGACACCCTGATGAAGCAGGGCATGTTCAAACAGGTGTGGCCGGCCGGCAGGGCATCGACGAAGTCCGACCGTGAGGGGCGTCTCGAGGTCACCGTGCCGCCACTGTCGGCGGTCGTGCTGAGGGCGGCCGGCACGGTCCCCGAGCGCGAGGAGGCTCCGGCGGCGTTCTTCAGGACCCCCAGCGCCGGAAGCACGGTCGGCGGCCGCCAGGAGGTCGCGGCCTCCGTGCCCGAGGGCGGCTTCAACCAGGTAAGCATCGGTTGGCGCACCGTCGGCGCGGACGAGTGGACCAAGCTCGGTACGGACGACAACGCGCCGTACCGCGTCTTCCACGCCCCCGGCGAGCTCGACGCGCTGCCGAAGGGCACCCTCGTCGAGTACCGCGCGGTGCTCCGTGACTCCTCGGGGAACCTGTCGGTCACCTCCACCTACGCCACGGTCGGCCGTCCCGCTCCCGGCGGCGGCGGTGACACCGGCGGGGGCGGACCAGTCACCCAGCCCGGCGCCGTGTCGATGCCGGGCAACCACAACGACGAGATCGGCTGTCCCGAGGACTGGATGCCCGCCTGCGACCAGGCACAGCTCTCCCTCGACCCCAAGGACCAGATCTGGAAGGGAACCGTCGAGATCCCCGCCGGCAACTACGAGTACAAGGCCGCGATCGACAAGAGCTGGGACGAGAACTACGGCGACCGGGGCGTCCCTGGCGGCGGGAACATCCCGCTCCGCGCCCCCGGTGACCAGGTCTCCTTCTTCTACGACCACGCGACGCACCACATGACGACCGACGCGCAGGGTCCGATCGTCACCGCCGCGGGCAGCTTCCAGGACGAGCTCGGCTGCCCGGGTGACTGGGCGCCGGACTGCATGGCAGCGTGGCTGAAGGACATCGACGGTGACGGCACGTACACCTTCAGCACGACCGAGCTCCCGGCCGGCTCCTACGAGGTCAAGGTGACGCATGGTCTGTCGTGGGACGAGAACTACGGGGCAGGAGGTGCGAAGGATGGCGCGAACATCGGCTTCGAGGTCCCCTCGGACGGGGTGCAGGTGCAGTTCAGCTACGACGTGGCCAGCCACGTGCTGACCGTGTCGTCCCGGGCCGCAGGACCGACGCCCGACCTCTCCAAGCAGAAGGCACAGTGGCTCCGCGAGGACCTCGTCGCCTGGAACGTCGACGAGCCGGACTCGAAGGACTACCGCCTGCACTGGTCGGCCGAGGGTGGGCTCGAGGTCGACGACGAGGCGGTCACCGGCGGCGACTCCGTGCCGCTCGAGTACGACCCGCGTGGTCTTCCCGAGGACGTGCTGGCCGACTTCCCGCACCTGGAGGACTACGAGGCGTTCCGTCTGGACAAGAAGGACCGCAAGCAGGTGCCGGAGATCCTGCGCGGACAGCTGGCCTTGGCGGCGTACGACGACCTCGGCAGAGTCGTGGACGCGACCGGTGTGCAGGTCCCGGGCGTGCTCGACGACGTGTTCGCCGACGCTCGTGACCGCGACCTGGGCGTCACCTGGAGGAAGGGTGCACCCTCGTTCGCGGTGTGGGCCCCGACGGCTCAGGACGTCGACCTGCTCGTGTGGGCCGACAATGCGGCCGAGCCGCTGCGCAGCCCCATGCGCCGTCAGGCCGACGGGTCGTGGACCCTCGCCGGCCAGAGGGGGTGGAAGGGCGCGTCGTACGTCTACGAGGTGACCGTGTACGCGCCGTCGACCGGGAAGGTCGAGCGGAACCGGGTCACCGATCCCTACTCCGTCGCGCTCACCACCAACTCTGAGCGGTCGGTCGTCGCGGACCTCGACGACGGTGCCCTGAAGCCCGCGGACTGGTCGGGCCTTCGACCTCCTGCCCTGGCACAGGACGAGGACCGCAACGTCTACGAGCTGCACGTCCGTGACTTCTCCATCGGCGACGAGTCCGTCCCCGCCCAGGATCGAGGCACCTACCGTGCATTCATGCGCGAGGAGTCGAGCGGCATGACCCATCTGCGCGAGCTCGCGGACGCGGGGCTCAACACGGTGCACCTGCTGCCCGCCTTCGACATCGCCACGATCGAGGAGCGTCGGGACCGGCAGAAGACGCCGAACTGTGACCTCGAGTCCTACGCCCCCGACTCGGAGGAGCAGCAGAGGTGCGTCGACGACGTCCGCGGCGAGGACGGCTTCAACTGGGGCTACGACCCGTTCCACTACACCGCACCCGAGGGTTCCTACGCGACCGATCCCGAGGGGGCGGGGCGCACCCTGGAGTTCAGGGAGATGGTGAAGGGTCTGAACGACGCCGGGCTCCAGGTCGTGATGGACGTGGTCTACAACCACACCGCCGCGTCCGGCCAGAGCTCGAAGTCGGTGCTCGACAAGGTGGTCCCGGGCTACTACCACCGTCTGTCAGCGTCAGGTGCGGTGGAGAAGTCCACGTGCTGCGAGAACACGGCGACCGAGCACCGGATGATGGAGAAGCTGATGATCGACTCGGTGCTCACGTGGGCGCGTGAGTACAAGGTCAACGGTTTCCGGTTCGACCTGATGGGCCACCACTCGAAGCAGAACATGCTCAACCTGCGGGCAGCGCTCGACGAGCTGACCGTGAAGCGCGACGGCGTGGACGGCAGGGCGATCTACGTCTACGGCGAGGGCTGGAACTTCGGCGAGGTCGCCGACAACGCCCGCTTCGAGCAGGCCAGCCAGCTCAACCTCGGCGGCACCGGGATCGGCTCCTTCAGCGACCGGCTGCGCGACGCGGTGCGAGGCGGCGGACCGTTCGACGAGGACCCGCGCATCCAGGGCTTCGGGACGGGCCTGTTCACCGACCCCAACGGAGCCGAGGTCAACGGGTCGGCCGAGGAGCAGCGAGCGCGACTGCTCCACGCGCAGGACCTGGTCAAGCTCGGACTTGCCGGGAACCTCGCCGACTACAGGTTCACCGACTCCTGGGGCGAGCAGGTCACCGGCCGGGAGGTCGACTACAACGGCTCACCGGCCGGGTACGCCGAGGACCCGAGCGAGACGGTGACCTACGTCGACGCGCACGACAACGAGACCCTCTTCGACGTCCTGACGCTGAAGCTACCTGCGGGCACGTCGATGGAGGACCGGGTGCGGATGAACACCGTCGCGCTCTCCACGACGGCGTTCTCGCAGGGCGTGGTCCTCTGGCACGCGGGCGCCGACATCCTGCGCTCGAAGTCGCTGGACCGGAACTCCTACGACTCCGGTGACTGGTTCAACCGCGTGGACTGGAACCGGAAGGATCACACCTTCGGCTCCGGGCTCCCGCCGGAGGCCGACAACGGCTCGAAGTGGAAGTACATGCGGCCGCTGCTCGGCGACCCTGCCCTACGCCCGGCCCCGGAGGACATGGACGCCGCCCACGCGGCCGCGGCGGACCTGCTCAGGATCCGGATGTCGACTCCGCTGTTCCGCCTCGGGAGCCTCGATGCGATCCAAGGGAAGTTGTCCTTCCCGGATGCCGACCCCGGTGTGATCGCGATGCACGTAGACGACACCGTCGGCGACGACAGCGACCCGGAGCTCGGCGGCGTGCTCGTGGTCTTCAACGCCTCACCGTCGAGGACCACGGTCGCCGATGTCGGTGAGGGCTGGACGCTCCACGAGGTGCAGGCCGGGGGCACCGACCCGGTGGTCAGGCGGGCGGAGGCCCGTGGAGGAGAGGTGACGGTCCCCGCGCGCACGACGGCGGTGTTCGTCCGCCGCTGAGCCGCAGCGGGACCAGCAAGTGGGCACGAACGGCGATCCGGGGCGCCTCGGGTTGTTCGTGCCCACTTCCTCGTGGGACGGAGCCGGCTCAGGCCGGTGCCGATGTCCTGATCAGGTGGTCGAACGCGGTGAGGGCGGCGGTGGAGCCGGTGCCCATCGCGGTCACGATCTGCTTGTAGGGCACGGTCGTGCAGTCGCCGGCGGCGAAGACACCGGGGACTGACGTGCTGCCCCGGTCGTCCACCACGACCTCCTTGCGGTCGGTCAGCTCGACGGTGCCCTCGAGCCACTCGGTGTTCGGCAGCAGCCCGATCTGGACGAAGACGCCCTCGACGTCGAGTCGGTGGCCCTCGCCGGTCGTGCGCTCGTCGTACCGCAGGCCGGTGACCTTGGCGCCGTTGCCGAGGACCTCGGTCGTGGCGGCGCTGACGAGGACGTCCACGTTGGGCAGGCTGCGTAGCTTGCGCTGGAGCACGTCGTCGGCGCGCAGCTGCTCCTCGAACTCGAGCAGGGTCACGTGCTCGACGACGCCCGCGAGGTCGATCGCGGCCTCGACGCCGGAGTTGCCTCCGCCGATGACCGCGACGCGCTTGCCCTTGAACAGCGGGCCGTCGCAGTGCGGACAGTAGGTGACGCCCTTGTTGCGGTACTCCGCCTCGCCCGGCACGCCCATGTGCCGCCATCGGGCGCCACTGGCGATGACGACCGCGCGACCGGTGAGCGAGGCGCCGTTCGCGAGCTCCACCGTGTGCAGCGCGTCGGGCCGATCGGCTGGCCGCAGGCGGGTGACCCGCTGCAGGTCCATCAGGTCGATGTCGTACTCACTGACGTGCTGCTCGAGGTGTGCGGCGAGCTTCGGACCCTCGGTGTAGGGGACCGAGACGAAGTTCTCGATCGCCATGGTGTCGAGGACCTGGCCGCCGATCCGCTCGGCGACCATCCCGGTGCGGATCCCCTTGCGTGCGGCGTAGATCGCGGACGAAACGCCGGCGGGTCCGGCGCCGACCACGAGTACGTCGAAGGGCTCCTTGCCCTCGATGGCCTCCGCGGCCTTCTCCGTGGCGCTCGTGTCGAGCTTGGCGATGATCTGCTCAAGGGTCATCCGGCCCTGGTCGAAGACCTCGCCGTCGAGGAACACGGTGGGGACGGCCATGACGCCGCGGCTCTCCACCTCGTCCTGGAACAGCGCCCCGTCGATCGCGACGTGGGTGATCTTGGGGTTCAGCACGCTCATCAGGTTGAGCGCCTGTACGACGTCGGGGCAGTTCTGGCAGGACAGGGACAGGAAGGTCTCGAAGTGGTACTCGCCGTCGAGCTGCTGGATCTGCTCGACGACCTCGGGGGAGACCGCCGGAGGGTGGCCGCCGACCTGGAGCAGGGCCAGGACGAACGACGTGAGCTCGTGACCGAGGGGGATGCCCGCGAAGCGCACGGAGACGTCGGTGCCGGTGCGGACGACGGCGAAGGACGGGCGGCGCCCGGAGTCGTCACGGCGCACCGCCGTGATGTTGTCCGACAGCGAGGCGACCTCGGTGAGCAGCTCCATGAGCTCGGTCGACTTGGCGCTGTCGTCGAGCGATGCGACGAGCTCGACGGGTCGCTGGACCAGCATCAGGTGCGTGGCGAGCTGCTTGGACAGGGCAGGGTCGAGCACGAGGAACTCCCGGGAGTCAGACGAGGCAGGGGGCGTGGGCCGGCGCGGGACGGGAGCGGACCCGTCCCGCGCCGGCGAGCTGTCGAGGAGTCTTCCCTCAGATCTTGCCCACGAGGTCCAGGGACGGGGCGAGGGTGTCGTCGCCCTCCTCCCACTTGGCGGGGCAGACCTCGTTGGGGTGCTTGCGGACGTACTGCGCGGCCCTGACCTTGCGGAGCAGCTCCACGGCGTTGCGGCCCACACCCTCCGGGGTGATCTCGAGGTACTGGATGACGCCGTCGGGGTCGATCAGGAACGTGGCGCGGTCCGCCAGCCCCTGACCCTCACGCATGACCTCGAAGTTGTTGGCGATGACGCCGGTCGGGTCGCCGACCATCGGGTACTGGATCT
>Ga0208537_1000062_pt1 | contig 17258 bp, 14 predicted proteins | sample MayberrySE_TuleA_FD_185672 | JGI IMG/M metagenome (GOLD analysis project Ga0208537, IMG submission 185672) | Natural and restored wetland microbial communities from the San Francisco Bay, California, USA, that impact long-term carbon... | ecosystem: Environmental > Terrestrial > Soil > Wetlands ...
TCGTCGTACTCCGGCTCGGGCAGAACGCCGCGGAGTTCAACGTCGACGAGACCACCACCGAGGATCTCGTGGCCGCGATCACGGGCGCGTCCGACAACGTGGTCGCCGACCGGATCCGCCGCAACCTGGAAGCACACCACACGGAGGCACCCGATGCCTGAGACGACGACGCGAGTCCCGGAGGGGACGGGGCCAGCTGAGCAGGTTCCCACTGATCGCAGCGACGAGCGCCTGGTCCACGGTGGCGGGCTGCGCGGCGCCGTCGACAGGTTCGGCCGCCGGGTCCGGGGCGGTGACCTCGGCAGCCTGCCGGTCATCGTCGGCCTGGTCATCATCTCCCTGGTCTTCTATGCCCAGGAGCCGACCTTCCTGTCCTCACGGACCCTGGTCACGATCACCTTGTTCGCAGCGCCCATCGGCATCATCGCCCTCGGTGTGGTCCTGGTGCTGCTGCTCGGAGAGATCGACCTGTCCGTCGGCTCCGTCAGCGGCCTGGCGGCCGCGGTGCTGGCGGTCCTCGTCGTCTACAACGACCAGCCGCTGTGGCTTGGCTTCCTGGCCGGCGTGGGCACGGGTCTGGCGATCGGTCTGCTCTACGCGCTGCTGTTCACGAAGGTCGGCGTTCCGAGCTTCGTGATCACGCTCGCCGGTCTGCTCGGGTTCCTCGGCCTCCAGCTGTGGGTGCTGGGCGACCAGGGCACGGTCAACCTCCCGCCCGACTCCGGCCTGATCGAGTTCACCCGGTTCTCCTTCGTGAGCGGGGTGGCCTCCTACGTCCTCGTGCTGGCCGCCGCGTTGGCGTACGGCGCTGCGCTGCTGTGGGGTATCCGCAGGCGTACGGCGGCGGGCCTGTCTGCGCCGTCCTACACGAGTGTCGCGGTCAAGACCGGACTGCTGGCCGCGGGCCTGCTCTACCTCACCTACTACCTCAACATCGACCGCGGCCTCGGCTACCTCCCGCTCGCCTTCGTCGGGCTCGTCGTGGTCATGGACCTGCTGCTCCGCAAGTCCAGGTGGGGACGCCACGTCTTCGCTGTCGGCGGCAACGTCGAGGCGGCCCGCCGCTCCGGTATCCGCGTGACCCGCGTCTACTTCTCGGTCTTCGCGCTCACCGGCTTCTTCGCGGCGCTGGGCGGTCTGCTCGCCGCTGGACAGCTGACCTCGGTCTCGCAAGCCAGCGGCGGCACCGACACGAACCTGACCGCGATCGCGGCAGCCGTCATCGGCGGCACCAGCCTGTTCGGTGGTCGCGGCTCGGCGTACGCCGCACTGCTCGGCATCTTCGTGCTCCAGTCGATCCAGACCGGGCTCAACGTGGTGGGCGTCGACTCCTCGGTCCGCTACATGGTCACCGGTGCGGTGCTCCTGCTCGCGGTCTCGATCGACTCGGTCTCGCGCCGGGCACGGTCCAGCAGCGGTCGCGGCTAGCTCGCAGGTCGTCCTCGGGAGCCCGTGGCGTGTCGCCATGCAGCGACGGGCTCCCCGCGGGTAGCGTCCTCCGGCATGGTCGAGACGCAAAGGTCAGCCCGGCCGGGAGCGTCACCGAAGGGGCCCGGCTCTTCGCCGCGGTGGACGGCGAGTGGCGGCATCGGGGCCCCACACCCGGAGCGGTGCGCGCCTTCGGGGTCCGCGAGCGTTCCCTGCGGCGTCTCGAGGGCGGTCAGGGCCACGCGTGGACCGACGGGCGCCTCGTCCTCAAGCCGGTCGGCTGCATCCCGGAGCACACCTGGAAGTGCGAGGTGTACGCCGCGTGGACGGCTCACGACGAGGTGCGCGTACCGGAGCCCGTGGTGCCCCGAGGCGGGGACGAGCCCGGCTGGACGGCGGACGGCTGGGGTGCCCACGTGCTCGTGCCGGGCCACGACCTCGAGCTGCCGCGCGAGATCGAGCGGGTCAAGGTGGCCGGAGACGCCTTCCACGCCGCGGTGCGGGACCTGCCGCGTCCGGACTTCCTGGACGCCCGAGACGACCCGTGGGCCTTCGGCGACCGCCTGGCCTGGGACGAGGCCGAGCCCATCGGTGACGCGGCGACGCTCGAGGTGGTCGAACAGCTCCGTGCCCACCTGGCTCCGGTCACCGACCCGGACCAGGTGATCCACGGCGACTTGCTGCCGAACGTTCTCGTGGCGGACGGGCGGGCACCCGCCGTGATCGACTGGCCGCCGTACTTCAGACCCGCCGGGATGGCCCGTGCCATCGCCGTCACCGACGCGGTGACCTTCCGCGGAGCGCCCATGGCTCTGCTGGACGAGTGGGAGACCGGTGAGGACTGGCCCCAGCTGCTCGTCCGGGCGATCCTCTACCGGCTCGGGCCGACCGGGTTCTTCGCGCTCCACAACAGGCTGCTGGGATCGCTGGTCACCCACGTCGAGCGCCTCGGACCGGTCGTCGACGCCGTCCTCGCACGACGACCGGCGTGAAGCTTCGCGGGCCGCCGGACGCGGCGCTGTCCCCTAGCCGGTCGTGACCTGGTCGACGTACCCGTAGGTGGTGGTGCGCTGGCGCACCGGACGGCCGATTCCGGCGCCGATCTCCACGAGCTCCCCGACGGTCTTCGCCGAGCCGTGCTCGGAGCCCGCCATGCGCGAGATGGTCTCCTCCATCAGGGTGCCACCGAGGTCGTTGGCGCCTGCACGGAGCATGGCCCGGGTGCCCTCCACGCCGAGCTTCACCCACGAGGTCTGGATGTTGTCGATGCGGCCGTGCAGCATGATCCGGGCCATCGCGTGCACGGCGAGGTTGTCGCGCATCGTCGGACCGGGACGCGCCACACCCGCGAGGTAGATCGGTGCGGAGGTGTGCACGAACGGCAGCGGCACGAACTCGGTGAACCCCCCGGTCTCGTCCTGGATCCGTGACAGCACGCGGAGGTGCGTGACCCAGTGAGCGGGGTTGTCGACGTGGCCGTACATCATCGTCGAGCTCGAACGGATCCCGACCTGGTGTGCGGTGGTCACGACGTCGACCCACGTCGACGTGGGCAGCTTGCCCTTGGTCAGGATCCAGCGGACGTCGTCGTCGAGAATCTCAGCCGCAGTGCCGGGAATCGTGTCGAGGCCCGACTCCTTCGCGCGCAGCAGCCAGTCGCGGAACGAAAGCCCGGTCCGCGAGGCGCCGTTGACGATCTCCATCGGGGAGAACGCGTGCACGTGCATGCCCGGGACGCGCGCCTTGACCGCGGCGGCGAGCTCGAAGTACGCCGTGCCGGGCAGCTCCGGGTCGATGCCGCCCTGCATGCACACCTCGGTCGCGCCGTCGCGCCACGCCTCCTCGGCACGGTCCCCCACCTCGTCGAGAGAGAGGGAGTAGGCGTCGGCGTCGGTGCGGCGCTGCGCGAAGGCGCAGAACCGGCAGCCGGTGTAGCAGACGTTGGTGAAGTTGATGTTGCGGTTCACGACGTAGGTGACCTCGTCGCCCACGACGTCACGACGCAGGTCGTCGGCCACCCGGCAGACCTCGCGAAGGGCCTCGCCCTCCGCGGTCATCAGCGTGAGGGCCTGCTCGTCGGTGAGGCCGGCAGGGTCGCGCTCCGCCGCAGCCAGCGCGGCCGACGTCTCGGGGTCGACCCCGGACGTCCTGCGCGCAGACGGGGGCCGGTCCAACCAGCCTCGCTCCTGCGTCGCTCGGCGGCCAGTCCCATCCACGGCCCGGCCCCCGTCCGCGCTCCGGCCGCCCTCCGTGTCCGCGGCTCGGTCCGCGCTCTCTCCGAGCGCGCGGGTCGCCACACCCATCGACTCGCGCAACGAGTCCCAGCTGCCGTAGACGGACTCGAAGTCGTCGCGGCGGTCGGTCGCACGGCCCTCGGTGTCGATCGACGCGTGGAGATCGGTGCGGCCCACGGAGGTGAACCCGCCGTCGGGCTCCTGCCACGGCAGGCCACGCGCCCTTCGGCCGGGAGCCGCGAGGCCGTCCTCCTGCGCAAGCGCGGCGACGTGGCCGGACACCCGCGGGTCGATCCAGGGCTCGCCGGCGCGGACGTACTCCGGATGGACGGTGAGCCGCTCGGCGAGCGAGAGCCCGGCCGCTTCGGTGACCGAGCGGAGCCGCTCAAGCGAGGGCCAGGGCCGCTCGGGGTTGACGTGGTCGGGTGTTAGGGGAGAGACCCCGCCCCAGTCGTCGACACCGGCGCCGAGCAGGGCGGTGCACTCCGCGAGGTCCACGAGGTTCGGCGGTGCCTGCACGCGCAGCCTCGGACCGAGCACGACGCGAGTCACCGCGATCGCCGCGAGGTACTCCTCGAGCCCCAGGTCGTCGACCGAGCGCATCGCGGTGTCGGGCTTGGCGCGGAAGTTCTGGACGATCACCTCCTGCACGTGGCCGTACTGACGCGCCACGCGCCGTAGGGCGAAGATCGACTCGGCGCGCTCCGCGACGGTCTCGCCGATGCCGACCAGGAGGCCAGTCGTGAACGGCACGTCGAGCCGGCCCGCGTCCTCCAGCACCCGCAGCCGCACCGCGGGGTCCTTGTCCGGGGAACCGTAGTGGGCCTGTCCCTTCTCGGTGAACAACCTCGTCGACGTGGTCTCGAGCATCATCCCCATCGAGGGCGATACGGGCTTGAGCCGGTTGATCTCCTCCCACGACATGACCCCCGGGTTGAGGTGGGGGAGCAGTCCGGTCTCCTCGAGGACGAGGACCGCCATCGCGCGGACGTAGTCGAGGGTCGAGTCGTAGCCCTTCTCGTCCAGCCACCGTGCGGCCGCCGGCCAGCGGTCCTCGGGACGGTCGCCGAGGGTGAACAGCGCCTCCTTGCACCCGAGGGCTGCGCCCTGCGTGGCGATCGCGAGGACCTCGTCGGGTGCGAGGTAGGGGGTCTCGCCCGCGGCGGCGAGCCTGTTCGGGGTCGTCACGAACGTGCAGTAGTGGCAGCGGTCGCGGCACAGCCGGGTCAGCGGGATGAAGACCTTCGGCGAGTAGGTCACCACACCGGGTCGCCCGGCAGCCTCCAGCCCCGCGTCGCGGACTCGTGCGGCCGTCGTGCACAGCGCTTCGAGGTCCGCGCCACGCGCGGTCAGGAGTACGGCGGCCTCCGACTCGTCGAGGGCCACGCCGCGCGCTGCACGCGCCAGGGCTCGCCGCATCGCCTGGGGGGTCACGCCGTGGTCGTCTGGGGTCACAGGGCTCCCTCGATCGCGTCAGGGCATCGGGCTCGCCGCACGGGCCGCCTCACGTGGCGTGGTCCGTCCCCCGGCGGACGAGCTCGGCTCCCGGGGGAGACTACCGACTGGCAGGACAGGGGGTGCTGACCAGTCCACGATGTGCCCGTCGGTGCTCTAGGCGCTGCGGGTCGGGCGAGGCCGCTGCGGCGTCGTGCGCAGCCAGTCGGGGCCCAGGTCGTAGAGGGAGTAGCCGAACGGGTAGGTCCGTCGCGGGTCGTGGACGTAGGGCCTCGACGCCGGGCGCGGAGGGACGACGACCCGCAGCACGTGTGCGCGCAGCCTCAGCGCACGGTCCAGAGCTGTCGAGAGCCACCGCGGCTGGCGGGGGAGGCCGAGGGCGACCCGGAGCGGTTCGTCGAGCATCGCGATGCTGACGCGCCGCACGAGCGGCCGCACGGCCGAGGGGTACCACGCCTCGACGATCCGCATCGAGGCCTCGGCGACCCGGCGGTTCGAGGGTGCGAACTCGAACTGCTGCGCCTCGTAGTCGTCGAGGAGGCGCTCGTAGCCCTCGTAGTCGGTCGGCAGCCCCTTGATGCCCATCAGCTCGCCGAACCTCGTCGTCACGCGGTACATCGACTCCACCTCGTGCGGGTGCAGGGGGCGCCAGCCGTAGGCGTCGATGAACCTCTTGGGGCCGACGACGGTCGTTGCGAGCACGAAGAGGAACTCGTCGTTGGGGATGTCGTACTTGCCGTGGATCCGGTTGAGGTGGCGGATCGCCTCCCGGCCGCGCTGTGACTCCAGGGTCTCGACGGTCGCCTCGTAGCCGATGAGGATCGTGTCGTCGTACCGCTTCTGGCCGTGGTGTTCGAACTGGCCCGTCCGGTCGAGCAGGGCACTGATCGAGGGGACGCCGTAGTCACGCATGAACGCGATGGAGGTGCCCTGGACGTACTCCCACGGGAACTCGTACTGGGTGACGAGGGAGAAGATCTGGTCGTAGTCGGTGGCGGGATCGAGCCTCTCGATCCGGCGGAGGTTGGCGTAGCGACCGAAGACCATGGCTCAGACCCCCAGAGATCGGACGGCTCTCGTCGGTTCAAGAGGACTGTGACAGCACAACTGTCACCATGGCAAGGGTTGTGGGACGGCGGCGGTCTCGCGCTCGAGACTGGATGAGGTGCCTCCGCGAGCGGCCGACCGAGTGATCGGCCGCTCGCGGTCGAAGCCCTTGCCGGCCTTTCCGGCCAGGGGCCCGCTCGCTCAGGCGTAGAGACGCTCGAGCACGTCCTGGTACTTTGCGTGGACCACCCGCCGCTTGAGCTTGAGCGTCGGCGTGAGCTCCTCGCTCTCGGCCGTCCACTCCGTCGGGAGCAGCTCCCACTTCTTGACCTGCTCGGGCCGCGAGAGCCGCTCGTTGGCCGCGTCGACCGACTGCTGCACGAGGGCCAGGATCTGAGGATTCTGGGCCAGCTCGGCGAGATCGGTGAACTCGATCCCATGCCGCTGCGCGAGCACCGGCGCGATCTCGCCGTCGAGGGTGAGGACCGCGACGCAGTACGGGCGGGCGTCTCCGAAGACGAGGGCGTGCCCGACGAGCGGGCTCTCCTTGAGGAGGTTCTCGATGTTCGACGGCGCGATGTTCTTGCCGGCCGAGGTGATGATCATCTCCTTCTTCCGGTCCACCACGTAGAAGAAGCCGTCCTCGTCCAGCTGCCCGATGTCGCCCGTGTGCAGCCAGCCGTCCTCGTCGACCAGGGCACGGGTGGCGTCCTCCTGCTTGAAGTAGCCGGGGGTCGTCACAGGCCCGCGGACCAGGATCTCGTTGTCCTCGCCGAGCCGGACCTCGACGCCGGTGATGGCGCGGCCGACGCTGCCGAGCCGGAATCCGGCCGGGCCGTTCGCGGTCACGACGGCGCTGGTCTCGGTCATGCCGTACACGTCGTAGATCGCGATCCCCAGGCCGGCGAAGAACCGGGTCACCTCCACGGGCATCGGAGCGGCGGCGGACGCCGCCCACTCCACGCGGTCGAGGCCGAGCAGGCCCCGGATCGGGCCGAGGACGGCGGCGTCCATCGGCGCGTACTCCTCCGCGAGCTCCGGCGGGGTCTCCTGGCCGAGCTGGCGCGACTCGACGTAGCGCAGGCCGACCTCCATCGCCTTCTCGACCGCCGCCTTCTTGGCCTCGTCGGTCTCCGCGGCGAGCAGGCCCGAGACGCCGGTGCGGATCTTCTCCCACACCCGAGGGACACCGAAGAAGCGCGTGGGGTGGACCTCGCCGAGCGCACCCACGAGCAGCGAGGGGTCGCCGATCAGGTGGACGTGACCGCCCTGGAACTGCGGGATGTAGATGCCGAGCATCCGTTCGGCGATGTGCGCGAAGGGCAGGTAGGACACGGTCTCGCCGGGCTCCCACAGCTGGTGTGTGTCGAGCGAGCTCTCGGTCTCGAAGCAGATGTTGTGATGGGTGAGCACCACGCCCTTCGGGTGGCCGGTGGTCCCGGAGGTGTAGAGGATCGTGAGGGGGTGGTCCGGCGTGACGGAGCGCCAGAGGTCGTCGTACGTCCCCGGGTCGGCGGCGCGCGCCTCACGTCCTCGCTCCAGCAGGTCGTCCCAGCTCACCGCACGCTCGTGCTCGCGGGCCAGCGCGGCGTCCATCACGACCACTGCCTTGATGCTCGACACCTCGTCGAGTGCCTTCTGCCAGCGCTGGAGCTGGTCGGCCCCCTCGAGCACGACGACAGTCGGCTCGGCGTTGTCGGCGACGTAGGCCACCTGCTCCGGGGCGAACGTGGCATAGATCGACATGGGCGTGCCACTCGCGTGGACGGCGGCGATGTCGGCGAGGACGTGCTCGATCCGGTTGGTCGCCATGATCGCCATCGTGTCGCCGGGGGCCAGGCCGATCTGGGCAAGGCCGGCCGCGAGGTCGAGAGCGTGCTCGCGCACCTGCGTCCAGGACAGCGTGCGCCAGCCCTGATCACCCGCGGCGAGACCGATCTTGTCGGAGTACGCCGGAGCGTCGCCCCGCTCCGTGACGGTCTGCTCGAGCCGGGTGCAGAAGGTCATGCCGGCGATCCGGTCCTCGATCTCTTGCCGCTGCTGCAGGACGTCGCTCATGTCTCTCCTCGTCGGTCGGGTGTGATCGGAGCCACATCATGCCGTGGATGCGCAGCGTTGGGGAGAGTGTTCCGCGATGCGTGCCCGGGAGCTCGCACCGGTGCAGGCCTCGCCTCTGACGCTCGCACCACCTGAGTCGTCCGGGCGCAGGATCCACCCATTTGAGGTATTGCGCGTTCCGGCGGGGCTGCTCAGACTGGTCTCAACGTCCAAGGCCGGGGGGGTCGGGCGTTGCGGGGGGTCTCCATGACTCAGACGAGCAACGTGGACGCGGGAGCCACGATGAGCACGTGCACGCCTTGCAGGCTGGGCATCCACTCCTGTTGCAACACCCGCGCGCGCCCCTGCCTGTGCAGCGCCGACGGGCATCGCAGCCACCCCGCGTCGCCGGGACGTCCGAGGTAGGAGTCTGCCGAGGGCGGTGAGGTGCACTCACCGCCCCGGAACCTCTGCAGGACTGATGGTCAGTCGTCGTACTCGCGGTTGTAGACGTTGATCCGCAGGTACGGCTCGTCCTCCTCGTCGTCGAACCAGACCTTCACACGGTCGTCGTAGGTCTCGTAGTCCTCGTAGTCCCCGCGGACCCTGAAGCGGACCCTCCACTCGTCCTCGTCGACGTACTCGCGGAGCCGGAACCTGTTCCTCGAGTAGTCGAGCCAGACCCTCTTGCACTCGTCGTCCTCGAGACTGAAGCGGCGGCTCTCCTCGTCGGTCCGCGCCCTGAAGTCGAACTCCTCGTAGCTGTCGGTGTACTTGCAGACGCGGACCTTGAGCTCGTCGAAGCCGCCGGCGGACGCTGCCGTCGGAGTCAAGGCGCCGGCGGCCATGGCGGCGGCGCACACTGCGCCCAGAACAGTTCGAGCCAGCATGGTGAACTCCTTCCCGGAGGTCCGGCGGAGCCGCACCGAGGGACTCTCCCTGTTGCTGGTTGCGGCCACGACCCCGAGGTGGACGAGAGACCGTACGCCGACCCCCCACCGACCCAGGACCCCGAAGACCCAACGTAGGAAGGCCGAGCGAGGCCGCTCAATGACGAGTGATCGGCCTTGCGCCTAGCCCCGCCGCGAACGGATCGGTCACCGGGGTAGCCCCATCGACCGAGCCCGCGACTCGGATAAGCCTCGCGCGCGGACACGAGGGCCATCGGCCCTTTCGCGCGTCTTAGGACGTTGAATCGACCGACAGTGTCACGTGCGGGTGTAGTCGGTCAGTTCACCCACGTGGCGCCAGTCACCGACATCTCCGTCAGAGGCCGAGGGACCTCCCGATGATCTCCTTCTGGATCTCGGTGGTGCCGCCGTAGATGGTCTGGATACGGCTGTCGACGTAGGCCCGGGCGATCGGGTACTCCATCATGTAGCCGTACCCGCCGTGGAGCTGGACGGCCCGGTCGACGAGCTTGTTCTGGAGCTCGGTGGTCCACCACTTCGCCATCGAGGCGAGCTTCGCGTCGAGCTCGCCCGCGTTGTGCCTGCGGACGCAGTCGTCGACGAAGACCCTGGCGATGTGGGCCTCGGTCGCCATCTCGGCGACGAGGAAGCGGTTGTGCTGGAACTTCCCGATCGGTTTGCCGAACGCCTCGCGCTCCTTGGCATAGGCGAGCGAGAGCTCGAGGATGTGCTCGCATGCGGCCGCCGCGATCATCGCGATCGAGAGGCGCTCCTGCGGCAGGTTGACCATCAACGAGATGAAGCCGCTGCCCTCCTCGCCGAGGAGGTTCTCCTTGGGCACCACGACGTTGTCGAAGAACATCTCGGCGGTGTCCTGGGCCTTCAGGCCCATCTTGTCGAGGTTCCGTCCGCGCTCGAAGCCCTCCATGCCGCGCTCGACGACGAGGAGGCTCACGCCCTTGTGACCGGCCTCGGGGTCGGTCTTGGCGACGACGATGACCAGGTCGGCGAGGATGCCGTTGCTGATGAAGGTCTTCGAGCCGTTGAGGATGTAGTGGTCGCCCTTGTCGACCGCGTGGGTGCGGATGCCCTGCAGGTCCGACCCGGCGCCGGGCTCGGTCATCGCGATCGCGCTGATCAGCTCTCCGCTGACGAGGCCCGGGAGCCAGCGCTGCTTCTGGTCCTCGGTGCCGAGGCTGCTGACGTAGGGGACGATGATGTCGGTGTGCACCAGGAACCCGGGGCCGTTCACGCCGGCCCGGGTGAGCTCCTCGGCCATGACCATGTTGTAGCGGAAGTCGTTGACCCCGGCGCCGCCGTACTGCTCGTCGACGTCGAAGCACAGCAGGCCGAGCTCGCCGGCCCTGGTCCAGACCGAGCGGTAGACGAGGCCGTCCTTCTCCCACTGCTCGTGGTGTGGAGAGATCTCCTTCTCGATGAAGGACCGGACGGTGGAGCGGAACGACTCGTGCTCGGGCTCGAAGATCTCGCGCATGGTCAGGACACCCATTCCTTCATCTGGCGGACGAGGGCTGCCGGGTCGTCGGCGACCGGAGTGATCTGGAGGCTGGTGACGCCGGACTCGCGGAAGGCGGCGATGCGCTCCTTCACGTAGGACTCGGGGCCGACGAGGTTGCACATCTCGAGAAGCTCGAGGGGGACGAGCGCCTCGGCGTCGCGCTTGTTGCCGTTGAGGTAGAGGTCCTGGATCTTCGCGGCCTCGGCCTCGAAGCCGTACTGGCTCACGAGCTGGTTGTAGAAGTTCTTGCCCTTCGCCCCCATGCCCCCGATGTAGAGGGCGAACATCGGCCTTGCGAAGTCGAGCATGCCCTTGACGTCGTCGCCGACCGCGACCATGCCGCCGGCTGCGACCTCGAGCGGGCCGAGGTCGTCGGGCCGCTTCGCCTTGCCCGCGGTGAGCGCGTCGCCCCAGACCTCACCGGCCTTCTCGGGGGCGTAGAGGAACGGCAGCCACCCGTCGGCGTACTCCGCTGTGCCCTGGACGTTCTTTTCTCCGAGGGCCGCGACGTAGATGGGGACCGCGGGCCGCTCCGGCTTGGTGAGCATCTTCAGCGGCTTGCCGAGCCCGAGCCCCTGGTCGGGAGGAAGCGGCAGGTCGAACACCTTGCCGTGGAACTCGATGGTCTCGCGGCGCAGTGCCGCCCGGATGATCTGGACCACCTCGCGCGTCCGGGTCAGCGGCTTGTCGTAGGGCATGCCGTGCCAGCCCTCGATCACCTGCGGGCCCGACGCGCCGAGGCCGAGGATCGCACGCCCGCCGGAGACGTTGTCGAGACCGGCCGCGGTCGATGCGAGCGTGCCCGGAGTGCGGGAGTAGATGTTCAAGATGGCCGAGCCGATCTCGAGGGTCTCTGTCTTCGCGGCGAGGTAGCCCATGAGGGTGGGGGAGTCGAACCCGTAGACCTCGGCGACCCAGACCGTGTCCAGGCCTGCCTTCTCGAGAGCGGCGACCTGGTCGGCGGCCTCGCGTGGGTTTCCGGCGTACATCAGGGGCATCGAGAGCTTCATGGCCCTACTTTCGCGTGTCGAGGGGTGGTCACCGCGACGTGTCCCACCAGGCAGGCACTACCGTGACAGTCACGCTGTCATGATTCAAGAGCGCGTAGGCCGAAACGAGAAGGAGTGGACGTGACGAGCTACCGCATCGCGGTCCTCGGGGGGACCGGTCCGCAGGGGAAGGGGCTGGCCTACCGGTTCGCCAGGCACGGCCACGCGGTGGTGCTCGGCTCGCGGTCGGCGGAGCGGGCGGAGAGTGCCGCGGCGGAGATCCGTGATCGCGTCCCCGAGGCCGACGTGAGCGGCGCCGAGAACGCCGACGCCGTCGCAGCGGCCGACGTGGTGCTGCTGTCGGTGCCGTACGACGGTCACGACGAGCTCGTGGACGACCTGGCCCCCGTGCTGGAGGGGAAGACGGTGATCAGCTGCGTCAACCCGCTCGGCTTCGACAAGCAGGGGCCCTACGGCCTCGATGTCTCGGGAGGGAGCGCGGCGGAGAGCGCGGCCGCGATCGCCAAGGAGGCGACCGTCGTGGGTGCGTTCCACCACGTGTCCGCGGTGTCGCTCTGGGGCGATGCGGAGTTCCTGGACCACGAGGACGTGCTCGTGTGCGGGGACGACCCGGACGCCAAGCAGGTCGCCATCGAGCTCGCGCGCACGGTGACCGGCCGTGACGGGGTGGACGCAGGCCGCCTCCGGCTGGCCCGTCAGCTCGAACCGCTGACCGCCGTACTCATCAGCATCAACAAGCGCTACAAGACCCGCTCGGGCATCGCGATCTCCGGCCTCTGACGGGGGCATCCGCGCTGCGCGTGGAGCACTCGGGCAAAACCGATGGAGCGGCGCGGATCTCCGAGGCACAATTCCGCCTGTGAGTCTTGCCGCCCGTATCGTCCCCCCACGACTCGGGCGGGACTTCCGCTGGATCTGGGGCGCCTCCACCGTCTCGAACCTAGGCGACGGGATCGTGCTCGCTGCGGGGCCGCTGCTCGTCGCCTCGATCAGCGGTGAACCGTTCGCGGTCGCGATGGCGGCCTTCCTCCAGCAGCTTCCCTGGCTGCTGTTCGGCGTCCCCGCCGGCGCGGTCATCGACCGGCTCGACCGCCGCGTCCTCACCATCGTGGTCGACCTGGGCCGGTTCTCGGTGCTCGCACTGCTCTCCCTCTCGATCGCCCTCGACTTCGTGACCCTGCCGCTCGTGTTCGTGGCGGTCTTCCTCCTCGGGACGTCGGAGACCTTCGCGGACAACGCCGCCAGCACCCTGGTGGCGACCGCGGTGCCGAAGAAGAGCCTCGGCCTCGCCAACTCCCGCCTCTACGGCACCGCCATCTTGACCAACCAGCTCGCCGGACCGCCGCTCGGTGCCCTGCTGTTCGGGATCGGCATGGCCGTGCCGTTCGGTGCGAACGCGCTGTGCTTCCTGCTCGCGGCGGTGCTCATCTCCCGCATCTCGAAGCCGGTCGTGCAGCGCGACGGCGAGCCGCGCGCCATGCGCCACGAGATCGCGGAGGGCCTGTCCTGGCTGTGGGCGCACGCACCGGTCCGCACTCTCGCGCTGACCATCGCCGCCTTCAACGTCACATTCGGCGCCGGCATGGCCGTCTACGTGCTCTACGCCGCCGAGCGGCTCGGTCTGAACGAGTTCGGCTACGGCCTCCTCATGACCGCGACAGCCGTCGGCGGACTCGCCGGCGCGGCGACCTACCGCTGGCTCGAGGAACGGTTCAGCCTCGCCACCTTGATGCGCATCGGCCTGGTGGTCGAGACACTGACCCACCTCGGTCTCGCCCTCACGCGCGAGCCCCTGTTCGCCGGACTGGTCATGGCGCTCTTCGGCGTTCACGCCATCGTCTGGGGAACCACCTCCACCACCGTCCGCCAGCGTGCCGTGCCCGCCCACCTGCTCGGCCGGGTCACGAGCGTCTACCTGCTCGGGTCGGTCGGGGGTCTCGCGCTCGGATCCCTCCTCGGCGGTGCGCTCGCCCAGCACTGGGGCGTCGTCGCCCCCTACTGGTTCGGGTTCATCGGCTCAGCACTGCTCACGGCGGTCATGTGGCGCTCGTTCCTCAACATCGCGCACGCTGCGGAGGTCGGGCCTGGGCCGGAGGACCCCGCCGACGCCGCCGACACCGAGGCCCTGGTGCGACCGGCGACCGACCCCGCCCGCGACTGAGGGAGCCGCCTGTGTCCGAGACCCCGCCCGCGGTCGAGCTGGCCCGCTGCCCGACCCTGACCGACCAGGTCCCGTACGCCTACGCATCCGTGGTCGAGGGCCCGCGTCGCCCGGACCGTACGGGTCAGGGCCGCGCCCGGCACTCCGCGTAGGTCCCCGTCGTGACGCCCTCGAGCGCAGCGTCGGCCCGCTCCCGGCCGAGGTTCCACTCCAGCCAGTCGTCGTCGGGCCGCTGCCAGTCCTGGAGGACGCAGCCGCGGTACTTCTCGGGCAGGTCTGCGAGCACCGGCACGGCGTCGGCGGAGAGACCGGACAGGTAGTACCAGTCGATCCGGCCGGTCTCCTCGAACCGCTCGACGTTGCGCTCGGCGATGTAGGCGTCGGGGTTGACCGCGGCGAGCCCGAGCAGCATCGCGGCCCCCGAGAGCAGGGAGGCCCAGGGCACCCAGGCCCCACGCAGCCGGATCCCGGCGACCATGACGAGCACGACGACCAGGCCGAGCCAGGCCTCGAAGACGGAGACCAGCACCCGCAGCCGCGTGAAACCGTAGGCCTCCTCGTAGACATGCATCCGGTACAACGCGGAAGCCACGACCACGAGAGTCAGCACACACAGGGCCCCGAGCATCGCCCGCAGCACGACCCGGTCGCGAGGCGTCGAGAGCGAGGCCTTGCGCCGGCCCACGGCCACGACCGCGAGCGTCAGGACGGTCGCGGCAGTGAGCTGTCCGAAGCCCTCGTGGACGTACTCCGCGTAGGTCAGCCCGGTGGTACGACGAAGGTACGCATGCCCTCCGAACATCACGGTCAGCTGGGCCGCGACGAAGACGGAGAACACCGCGACCACGAGGCCGACCGGGACGGCCCACTCGAAAGGGCGGCTCACCGGCTTGCCGGAGGGGAGAGCCAGCCGCTCCACCCGGGGTGGGCAGACCGCGACGTACACGCCGGCCATCGTGAGGCAGGTGACGACCGCCAGCACGAATCCGCGGACGAACACGTCCTCCGAGCCGATGTCCGGCACCAGCGCCCCGACCCACCGGGCGAACAACGCGTCCGCGGAGGCGAACAGGGCCCCGAACACCAGCACCAGCACCAGGGAGACGGCGGTGGTCCGGAGCAGCGACCACCATGCCTCGACCGGTTTGCCCTTGACGGGTGTGGAGTGCAGAGAACGTCCGAGCCACGGCAGCCCCCGCAGCCCGGCGAGCGGCACGGCTGCCGCTGAGGCGAGCATTCCGGGGACGGAGCGCCCACCCGCGAGCACGGAGGCGCCCACCGCGAACGCCGCCAGCAGGCAGAGCACCACGATCCAGGCCGCATCGCGGACGAGAAGCGTCGTGGTCAGCAGGAGGCAGAGGCCGAGGACGGCCAGGTGGGAGACTGATCCCAGTCGCCGGTCAGCGGCGACGACCACGCCCATGACCGCCAGGAGGGCAAGGAACGTCGCCAGGCCGTGGTCGCGGTAGGGCACGACGACGGCAGCGAAGGCGCCGACCGCGAGCGAGGCGGCCACGAGCCGCGGACGACCTGGTGTCGTGCGGTCCGGCCAGAGCTCGCCGAACAGCGAGTCCAGCAGTGGCTTCGCCGGGCTGGGCGCGGCGACTGGGGGCGTGGTCATCAGCTGCTCCTGAGGGGAAGGGCCACCAGGATGTGGCAGCCGGAATCGGAGTCGGCGACCTCGATGGAGCCGCCGTGCAGGTCCGCGACCCAGCGGCTGATCGCCAGGCCCAGGCCGGTCCCGCCGTCACCGGGCGTGGCCGCACCGGTGGTGAACCTCTGGAAGACCGCGGAGCGGTTCGCCGGGGCGATGCCAGGGCCCTCGTCGACGACCTCGAGCAGCACCCGGTCGCCGTCGCACCCGGCACGGAGGGTCACGGTCCCGCCCGTCGGGCTGTGCCGTCCCGCATTGTCGACCAAGTTGGCGACCAGCTGGTGCAGGCGCTCCCGGTCAGCGGGCACGACGAGACCCGACGGGTGTACGTCGACCGCGTAGTCGACCGGGCGGCCCCCGACCCGCGCCTCGTCGACCACCGACCGCAGGAAGGGCTCGACCTCGAGGTCCTCCACGTCGAGGGGGGTGAGGCCGGCGTCCACGCGGGACAGGTCGAGCAGGTCGTTCACGAGCCGGCCGAGGCGCTCGGTCTGGTCGAGCGCGGCTTTCAGCGTCGCCTCGTCCGGGGGAGAGACCCCGTCGACAAGGTTCTCCAGGACCGCCCGCAACGCTGAGACCGGCGTGCGCAGCTCGTGGGAGACGTTGGCGACCAGGTCCCGCCGCTGCTGGTCGACCGCCTCGAGGTCCGCGGCCATCGTGTTGAAGGCGTGAGCCAGCTCTCCGACCTCGTCCCGCGAGGTGGCGTTGACCCGTCGTGAGTAGTCGCCCCTCGCCATCGCTCTCGCGGCCGCGGTCATCTCGCGCAGGGGTGAGGTCATCCCGCGCGCCAGGACCTGGGTCACGACCAGGGCGACCAGCACCGCGGCGGGGATCGTGTAGCGCGGCCAGAAGCCGGCCCGTACCCCGAGCACCGAGAGCGTCGCGGCGACGGCGACCGTGACCGCGACGAGGACCCCGAGCTTGGTCTTGATCGACCCGAGCGGGTCCAGCGGGCGGATCACGGCGTGGCCTCGAGCGCGTAGCCGACACCGTGGACGGTGCGCAGCCGGTGGGAGCCGAGCTTGCCGCGCAGCGACTTGACATGGCTGTCGACGGTGCGGGTCCCGGCCGCGTCCTGCCAGCCCCACACCTCGGCGAGGAGATGCTCACGGGTCAGCACGGTGGCCGGCCTCGACGCGAGACAGACCAGGAGGTCGAACTCGGTCGGGGTGAGGTGTACGTCGACCCCGTCGCTGTTCACGCGCCGGCGCGCCTGGTCGATGCGCAGGGACCCGACCACCAGCTCCGGAGGGGTCCTGGTGGCGAGCTCCGTCGCTCGCTCCACCCGCCGCAGCAGGACGCGGATCCGCGCCACGAGCTCCCGCATGCTGAAGGGCTTGGTGAGGTAGTCGTCCGCGCCGACCCCGAGGCCGACCAGCACGTCGGTCTCGTCGTCTCGGGCCGTGAGCATGAGGACCGGCACGGGATGCTCGGCCTGGACGCGCCGGCACACCTCGTGGCCGTCGAAGCCGGGGAGCATGACGTCCAGCACGACGAGGTCCGGCGACCACTCGGCCGCGGCCGTGACGGCGGACGGGCCGTCGTACTCCTGCCGGACGGTGAAGCCCTCCGCGGTCAGCCGGTCGGCCACCGCCTGGGCGATCGTGCGCTCGTCCTCGACGACGAGCACACGGGGTGAGGTGCCGGTTTCGGTCATGGAAGGAGCGTATGAGTCAAACCGGCGTGGTTGTGCGGACGACTTGTGAAGATCCTGTGCGGACTCGGGCCGGACCCGGGCAGGGAAGGACCCGGGTCGCGGGGCGACCCGGGCCGATCCGAGCCGGTTCTCGAGCCGGTTCCCG
>Ga0208537_1000064_pt1 | contig 17015 bp, 16 predicted proteins | sample MayberrySE_TuleA_FD_185672 | JGI IMG/M metagenome (GOLD analysis project Ga0208537, IMG submission 185672) | Natural and restored wetland microbial communities from the San Francisco Bay, California, USA, that impact long-term carbon... | ecosystem: Environmental > Terrestrial > Soil > Wetlands ...
CGGCCTCGGATGCTCTCCCGTGAGGTGACCACCGAGGCCGGGTCGTCGGGGAGGTCGGAGACGAGCACGTCGGGCACCGGCTCGAGCCACGGCACCTCCGGCTGGGTGACGAGCGTCCCGTACGGGTCAGACGCCTCCTGGCCCAGGCCGGTCGGCAGCGGACGCCGCCCACGGCTCTGGAGGGCGGTGAGACAGGCGTTCGTGGCGATCCGGTAGAGCCAGGTGCGCATGGAGGACCGGCCCTCGAACGTGTCCTGCGACTTCCAGGCACGAAGGTAGGTCTCCTGGACGAGATCCTCGGCGTCGTGCACCGATCCGAGCATCCGGTAGCAGTGCGCGAGCAGCTCCGGTCGGTAGCGCTCGAGGCCGGAGAGGCCGTCGGACTCGTTGGTTGTGGTGGGCGTCGCGGGTGTCGCGGGTGTCGTCATGTGATCAGACCTGCTGCTCGAGTGCGGCGGGGTTCATGTAGACGACCTCCCACAGGTGGCCGTCGGGGTCCTGGAAGCTCCGGGCGTACATGAACCCGTCCTCCTGCGGCTCGTTGGACGCTCCGCCGCCGGTTGCCAGGGCCTTGTCCGCGAGCCGGTCGACCTCCTCGCGGCTCTCGGCCGAGAGCGCCATGATCGCCTCGGTCTGCTGCCGGGCGTCGGCCACCTTCCTCTTCGTGAAGGTCGAGAAGAACTTCTCGGTCAGGAGCATCACGGACGCGTCGTCGCTGATCTCCATCGCCGTCGCGTTGTCGTCCGTGAACTGCGGGTTGAACGTGAAGCCGAGTCCCGTCCAGAAGTCGATCGAGCGCTGGAGGTCCGCTACGGGGAGGTTCACGAAGATCATGCGGCTCATGGCATTGCTCCTAACGGTCAGGTGGAACCATCTCGGGTAGGTCGACCTCCCTGGTGGCACGAACTCATCGGTCCAGGCCCTCGAATGCCGTTCACCCCCTACCTCTACACCCGCGACGGCATACTCGGGAACACGTTTTCCCACGCAACGCGGACGGAGGAGGTGGCGCATGTCGATGGCCAACGCTCTCCTGGTCGACGCTTTCGGCCGGGTCAAGGAGGCGGTCCATGCCGCCGTCGAAGGGCTGAACAGCCAGGAGCTCACCTATCGGGTCGATGCGGACGCGAACACGATCGCCTGGCTGGTGTGGCACCTGACACGGATCCAGGACGACCACGTGGCGGACCTGGCCGACACGGAGCAGATCTGGCTCCGGGACGACTGGGTGAGCCGGTTCGGTCTTCCCTTCCCTCCGGCCGCGCACGGTTACGGGCACAAGTCCGAGGACGTCGCCGCCGTCGACGTACCGCCGGACCTCCTCCTCGACTACCACGACGCGGTCCACGCCCGGACGGTGTCCTACCTCGAGGGCCTGCGGGACGAGGAGTACGACGACATCGTCGACCGGGCCTGGGACCCGCCCGTCACTCGCGCCGTACGCCTCGTGAGCATGGTCGCGGACGACCTGCAGCACGTCGGCCAGGCAGCGTTCATCCGGGGCGTCTTGCAGCGTCGGCCGGAGTAGCGCTCGGGCGGTCCGGGAGCGGGCTGCCGACGCCGGCCCTCTGGTTCCGGACGCGAAACGTCCGGTTTGCGGTCTACAGTGGCCCATGCCCGACAGCGACAGGTCGCTGTCGACCGGCTCGCCGGCACCGAGGTCGAGAACCTCTGCGGTGCCCCGAGCACCGACCTGAGACGACAGGAGTGCAGAGATGGCCGAAGTCGTGCTGTTCCACCACGTGCAGGGACTCACCGACGGTGTGCACGCTCTCGCGGATGGCCTGCGAGCCGGCGGGCACACGGTCCACACACCGGACCTGTTCGACGGCGAACGACCGACGACCATCGACGACGGTGTCGCCCTCACCCGGAGCATCGGGGGTGAGGCGCTGCGCGAGCGTGCTGACCGCGCCGTGGCCGATCTGCCCGACGGACTGGTCTATGCCGGCCTCTCGTTCGGGGCGGGCAGTGCGCAGCGCCTCGCACAGACCCGGCCCGGCGCGCGCGGTGCACTGCTCTACGAGTCCTGCATCCCGATCACCGGCGAGTGGGCCTTCGGGCCGTGGCCCGATGGGCTCCCGGTGCAGATCCACGGCATGGACAAGGACCCGTTCTTCGCGCTGGAGGGCGACCTCGACGCCGCCCGCGAGCTGGTCGGGACGGTGGGGCCCGAGCTGGCAGAGCTGTTCGTCTACCCGGGGGACCGGCACCTGTTCGCCGACAGCTCGCTGCCGTCGTACGACGCCGACGCGGCGGCTCTGGTGGTGCAGCGCTCGAGGGAGCTCCTCGACCGGCTGGGCTGACTCAGGAGCGGGCGGGTCCGGGTCCGGCTCAGCCCCGGAACCGCACGGTGAGGACCCCCTGGGCCGAGCCGGCGATCACCTCGGCGACACGGCGCCTGTGTGGATCCTGCGAGCCTTCGAGCACCACGTGGCCGTCTCGGACGTCCACCAGGTAGTCCAGCTCTGCACTCCGTAGAAGCTCGTCGATCTCGGTGCAGATCTGGTCGTCGCTGCGGGCGAGCAGGTGGACGATGTCGCTCCGGCTGACCACACCGACGACCCGGCCCCGCTCGACCACCGGAAGGCTCTTCACCGCGGTGCCGGTCATCAGCTCGACGGCGTCGCTGAGGTCGTCCTCGGGGGACACGGTCATCGACAGCGTCGACATGACGTCCTCGACCATGCGGGCCGGCTCGTGCGTGTGCTCGTGGGGGATCAGCTGGGTGCGGTCGTCGTGGCGAACGACGTCGTTGAGCAGGTCCGCCTCGCTGACGATACCGAGCAGGTGGCCGTCGGGGGCGACGACGGGCAGCGCCGTGACCCGGTGCCTGTCGAGGATGCGGAGCCCTTCCTTCACCGATGTACGCGGTGCCACGGTGACCGCCGGTGAAGACATCACCTCTCGGACGAGCATTCCCGCCACCTCCTGTCCAGGTCCTTCTCGTGCCGTAATCGTCGCGCTCGTCGCTCCTGTCCACACAGGGCCGAACGTCCCCCAGATGGGGTGGCGGTCGGCCCTCCCGCCGCCGGGCCCTTCAGGTCACGCTGAGAACGTGGGAAGAGGAGGCCCAGAATGGTCAAGGAGACGGGGCTGCCCGTCGTCGTAGGTGTCGACGGCAGCGAACAGAGTGACCGAGCCGTGCACTATGCCGCGGAGGAAGCGCGGCGGCGTGGCGTCGGGATGACCCTCGTGCACGCGGTCCATGAGACCGCACCCATGGCGGCGATGCTCCCGCTGTACAGCGTCGAGTCCTTCGCCGAGGTCGGCCGCCGAATCGTCGGCGACGCGGAGCGGCTCGCACTCGGGCTACAGCCCGACGTCGAGATCGGCACCTCGGTCAAGGGAGGAAGCCGGGTCGGCGTCCTGGTCGACGCCGGCGAGCATGCCTCCTTGATCGTCATCGGCCACCGTTCGCGCTCGCTCACCGGCCGGGTCCTCACGAGCTCCACGACCACCGGCGTCGCGGCGCGGGCGCACTGCCCCGTCGTGAGCGTGCCCGACACATGGGTTCCAGGCGCGCAGCACGGCCGCGTCGTGGTGGGCGTCGACGAGTCGGGCGCCTCGCACGACGCACTCGACCTTGCGTTCCGTGAGGCGCGTTCCCGCGGCGCGAGGCTGGTCGTGATGCATGCCTGGCGGCTGCCCACCGCGTACGACGACATCAGCTACTCCCGGGTGGCGGTCGAGGAGTGGATGGGCGAGGCGCGGGAGGAGATGGAGAAGACCCTGGCGCCGTTCCGGGACGCCTACAAGGACGTCGAGGTGGAGATCGACCTGCGCCACGAGTACGCGGGACCCGCGCTCGCCGAGTCGACCGAGGGCGCCGACCTCCTGGTCGTCGGGCGGCGCGGCCACGGTGCTCCGATGGGCGTCTACCTCGGATCGCTAGCCCGGATGCTCATCCGTGAGGGCAAGTGCCCCGTCGAGATCGCCCCGCAGCACGAGCGGCACGCACCGAGAGCGGAGGAGCGCCTGCTCGGCAACGGCAACGACGTCGCCCCGCAGTTCTGACCGAGCACCCTGGAAGAATGGGACGTCGTGCGCACCATCGACGCCCCGCCTCTCCGTGCCCGGAACGCCGTCGCGACCGTCTTCGCGCTCAACGGCTTCGCTTTCGCGAGCTGGGTGGCCCGGATTCCGGAGGCCCGGGCCGAGCTCGGCCTGACGCCCGGTCAGCTGGGGACGCTCCTGCTGGCTCTCTCGCTCGGGTCGGTGGTGGCCCTGCCCACCGCCGGCATGTGGGTGCACCGCCTCGGGGCCGCCCGCGTCGTCGGTGGCGCTTCCGTGCTCGCCGCCCTGGGCCTCGCGGTCACTGGGGTCGGTGCGGGACTCGTGGTCCAGTCATGGGTGACCGCCGTCGGCCTTCTGCTGCTGGGCTACGGGTCGGGCACCTGGGACGTCGCCATGAACGTCGAAGGCGCGGAGGTGGAGCGCCGGGTCGGGCGCACGATCATGCCGAGGTTCCACGCCGCCTTCAGCCTGGGGACGGTCGCGGGAGCCGCGACGGGTGCAGCTGCTGCGGCTCTGGACGTTCCCATCCCCTGGCACCTCGGTGTCGCGGCTGTGCTCGTCGTGGCCGTGCCCCCGGTCGCCGTACGCAGCTTCCTCGCTGCCTATGCGATCGGGGACGGCGCGGGTGAGCAGGCCGGTGCCGCGAACCGGAGCCCCTGGCGCGCCTGGCGTGAACCTCGCACGCTCGCCATCGGGGTGATGGTGCTGGCGATGGCGCTCACCGAGGGCGTGGCCAACGACTGGCTGGCGGTGGCGCTCGTGGACGGGTACGACGTGCCGGCCTGGGTCGGCGCGAGCGGGTTCGCCCTGTTCGTGACCGCGATGACAGCGGGTCGTCTCGGCGGGACCGGCCTTCTCGACCGTTTCGGCAGGGTGCCGGTGCTGTGGACGAGCATGGCCGTCGCGGGGGCGGGCGTCTTCCTCGTGGTCCTGGGCCAGGTCGCCGGGCTGGTCGTGCTCGGCATCGTCCTGTGGGGGCTCGGCGCCTCGTTGGGGTTCCCCGTGGGCATGAGCGCCGCGGCCGACGACCCGGTGCACGCCCCCGCGCGGGTGAGCGTGGTCGCCACGATCGGCTACACGGCCTTCCTCGCCGGCCCGCCCCTGCTGGGCTTCATCGGCGACCGGGTCGGCGTGCTCAACGCTCTCCTCCTCGTCGCGGTGCTGCTGGTGCCCTCGGCGCTCGTCGTGCCTGCAGCGCGGCCTGTGAACCGTTCCAGCCACGCTTCCCCGGAGCGGCCCCAGACATCAGCGGAGTAAGCCACCTCGACCCCGGATCGGCGTCGACGAGCAGTGCCTTGGCGAACAGCGTGAGGGGCACCGCCAGGAGTGCGCCCACCGCGCCGAGCGTGTAGGCCCAGAACACCAGCGAGACCATCGTGAGGGTGCTCGACAGCCCGACCGCGTCCCCGACGATCTTGGGCTGGATCACGCTCTGGATGACCACGTTGAGCACGCTGTAGACGACCAGGACGTAGATCATCAGGCGAGGCCCGCCCTCGAGGAGCCCGATCACGGCGGGCGGGATCACGCCGATCACGAAGCCCACGTTGGGGATGTAGTTCGTGATGAACGCCAGCAGGCCCCACAGCACGGCGACCGGGACCCCGAGCCACGCCAGCGCGATGGTGTCGAAGACGGCAACCACCAGTCCGAAGACGGTCGAGACGACGAGGTACCGGCGCGTGGCCATCCCGAACGAGGTGAGCGCGTCGGTCAGGGGCTGGTGCGTGACGGGTAGCCGCTGCAGGTTCGCCGAGAACCGTGCCGCGTCGGCGACCATGAAGAGCACCAGCGTGATGACCAGGAAGAGGCTCGAGAGCAGCCCGAGCAGCCCGCTGGCCAGGTTGCCGGCGAGCTCGACGACGCGACCGAGGTCGTAGCCTCCCACCAGCTGCTGGATCTGGTCCTCGCCGATTCCTTGACCGGCGAGCCAGGACACGACGGAGTCGACCAGGTTGTTCGCCTCCTCCTCGTAGTCGGGCAGCAGGGTCGCGAAGCGCGCGACTGCGACCGTCATGGCGAGGGTGAGGCCGACCAGGCCCGCGTAGATGGTGATGATCGCGACCGTGCTCCCGATCCAGCCGGGAATGCCGTGCCGCTCCGCGGCGATGCGCATGGGCTGCGTCGCGATGACGAGGACGAAGGCGAGGAAGATCGGCCCGACGATCTCGGCGAGGCCGCGCAGGCCTGCGATGACCAGGAAACTCGCGGCGAGGCCGACCAGGATCACCACCACCCGGGGCAGGAACGGTCCGGTGTCCAGCGGTGCCGACTGGGGCCTCATCACGGCCTCAGGCGCTCCGCCGCACCAGGAGGTCGGCACACCCCGCGGTCGTCGTGAGCTCTGGGTAGTCGTCCTCGTCGATCCGCACGCCGCTGTCGCTCACGAGCAGCTCGACGAAGCCGAGGAAGTCCAGCGAGTCCAGCTCGAAGGTACGACGGAGGTCTGCCCCGGGGGCGAGGGTCTCCACCTCGGCATCCGGGACGATCCGGCGGACCGCCCTCGCGACCATGGCACGGGCCTCGTCGTCGGTGATGCTCATAGCTCCTCCGGGTGCTGAAGAAAACTCTCGAGGGTGTTGAGGAACCGTGCTCCCGTGGCCCCGTCGGTGGCGCGGTGGTCTCCGGAGAGGGTGAGCCGAACGGTGGGCCGGACACCGAGCATGTCGTCGACCGCCCAGGGGCGCTCGACGATGCGCCCCACGCCGAGCAGGGCGACCTGCGGCGGGTAGATCACGCCGATCACCTCCTCGACCCCTTGGTCGCCGAGGTCGGTGACGGTGAGTGTGGGGTCGGCCATCTCGGCTCGGCGCAGCCGGCCCGCGCGTGCCCGCTCGACGAGGTCCCGCAGGGCTGCCATCACCTCACCCAGGTCGAGGTCCGCGGTGTGGTGGATCGCCGGGGCCACCAGAGCGCCGCCTCGCACGCTCACGGCCACGCCGAGGTGCACGTCCTCACCGGGCACGAACCCGTCGCCGACCCAGAACCCGTTGAGCTCGGGGTGCTGCCTGGCCGCGAGCGCCGTCGCCTTCAGCAGCACGGCGGCGGGCACCAGTCGCTCGCCGACCGTTCGTTCGCGGTTCGTGCGCCGCAGCCACTCGGTGGCCGCCGACAGGTCGACGGTCGTCGCGACGTAGTAGTGCGGGATCTCCCGCTTGGCGCGTGACATCAAGGCGGCGATGGTGGCCCGGGCACTGCGCTCCGGCGACGCGGGCACCTCGGCTGCCTCGGCCGCGGGAGCCTCCTCGCGAGCCTCGGCCTGCGCGGGGCCCGGCCGAGCGGCAGCCTCCGCGGCCCGGCGGACGTCCTCTGCCCGGACCACACCGTCGCGTCCGGTGCCGTTCACCCTCGCGAGGTCCACACCCAGATCCTCGGCGAGCCGGCGCGCGTACGGCGAGACCTGGGTTCCCCTGGCCGCCGGTCGGACCGGCGCCGTCTCGGGCCGGGCAGCGGCTCTCGGTTCCGCGGCAGCACGGTCGACGTCGGCCCGGGTCACCTCTCCGTGCGGACCCGTCCCCGAGACCCGGGTGAGGTCCACGCCGAGCTCGGCGGCGTGGTGGCGCAGCGGGGGTGCCCCCAGAGGCACCGGGACGCGCGGCTTGGGGACACGTGCCTTCGCGGCGGTCGAAAGGCCGGCCTCAGCCGGAGCCAGCGACGCCAGCGGCGTGCCGACCGCGACACGGGTGCCGGGCTCGACGAGGAACGACTCGACCACGCCCTCGTCGAAGGACTCCACCTCGATCGCCGACTTGTCGGTGTCCACCACCGCCATCGGGTCACCGCGGTGGACGGTGTCGCCCTCGTGGACGAGCCACTCGACGAGCGTCCCGGATTCCATGTCGGCGCCGAGCGAGGGCATCTTGAACTCGGCCACTCACCCCACCACCCTGCGGACCGCGGCCACCACGGCCTCGGGCTGGGGGAGCGCAGCCTCCTCGAGGTGCTTGGCGTAGGGCATCGGGACCTCCGCCGAGCACACCCGCTCGACGGGACTGTCGAGGTCGAAGAAGCACTGCTCGGTGATGCGGGCGCTGACCTCGGCCGAGAGGCTTCCGCTGCGCCACCCCTCGTCGATTACGACCGCACGGTGCGTGCGGCGGACGGACTCCATGATCGTCTCGTCGTCGAGGGGACGAAGGCTCCGCAGGTCGAGGACCTCGGCCTCGACGCCGTCCGCCGCCAGCGTCTCGGCCGCATCCAGGGTCTTGGACAGCGAGCCGCCGTAGCTGACCAGGGTGAGGTCCCGGCCCGGTCGTCGTACGACGGCTCGCTGGATGTCGACGTGACCGGCGTCCTCGGCGAGGGGTCCGCTCATGTTGTAGAGCGAGCCGTGCTCGAACAGGAGGACCGGGTCGGGGTCCTGAAGTGCGGTCCAGAGCATTCCCCGGGCGTCCTCGAGGGTCGCGGGGGCGATCACCTTGATTCCGGGGATGTGGGCGTACCAGCCCTCGAAGCTGTGGGAGTGCTGCGCGGCGAGCTGCCGGCCGGCGCCGGTGGTCATCCGGATCACGAGAGGCACGGAGACCTGGCCCCCGGACATGTGCAGCAGGGTCGCGGCGTTGTTGAGGATCTGGTCGAGCGCGAGGAGGCTGAAGTTCACGGTCATGATCTCGACGATCGGCCGCATGCCCGCGATCGCGGCGCCGATGCCCGCTCCGACGAAGCCGGACTCGGAGAGCGGGGTGTCGCGGACACGTTCGGGCCCGAACTCCTCGAGCAGCCCGAGGCTCACCGCGAAGCAGCCGCCGTACATGCCGACGTCCTCACCCATGAGGAACACACGGTCGTCCTCGCGCAGAGCCTCCCGGATCGCCTCGCGCATCGCCTCCCGGTAGGTGGTCTCGACGGTCCCGACCGTCGCGGTGGTCATCTCAGTGCACCTCCGCCTCGCTGTAGACGAACCGGGTCAGGTCCTCCACCGGCTCGAGCGGTGCGGCCTCTGCGGCCGCCACGGCGAGGTCGATCTCGGTGGCCACCTCGGCGGTCATCGCGTCGAGGTCCTCCCCGCGGAGCTCGCCGTCGTCGGTCATCTGCCTGACGAGCAGGTCGATGGGGTCGCGCTCGCGCCACCGGGCGATCTCCGCCTTGTCGCGGTAGCGGTCCGGGTCATACATCGAGTGCGCCCGGAAGCGGTAGGTCCGCAGCTCGAGGAAGCAGGGTCCACCGCCGTTGCGGATCCGGTCGACCGCGCGCCGGGAGGCCTTCTCGACGGCGAGAACGTCCATCCCGTCGACCGGCCAGGCCGTGATGCCGTACGACGCCGCGCGGAGCGCGAGGTCGGTCTCCGCCTGTGCTCGGTGGAGCGCGGTGCCCATGGCGTAGAGGTTGTTCTCGCAGGCGAAGAGGACCGGCAGCTGCCACAGCGCGGCGAGGTTCACGCACTCGTGGAACTCGCCCTCGGCGTACGCGCCGTCGCCGAAGAAGCACACGGTCACACCGGGTCGGCCCTGCATCTTGTCGGCGAGCGCGAGCCCGACCGCGAGGGGCAGCCCGCCACCCACGATCGCGTTCCCGCCGTAGAACCCGCGACCGACGTCGAACAGGTGCATCGAGCCGCCGCGTCCACGGCTGCAGCCGGTGACCTTGCCGTACATCTCGGCCATCACCGAGTCCATCGGCACGCCGCGAGCGATCGCGTGGCCGTGCTCCCGGTAGGTCGACACGATCGAGTCGTCGTCTGTGAGCGCCTGCATCACCCCGACCGCGACGGCTTCCTCGCCGATCGCGACGTGCAGGAAGCCCCGGATCATCCCGGCGCTGTACAGCTCGACGCAGCGCTCCTCGAAGAGCCGGATCGCGGTCATTCCCCGCAGCAACGACGCCCGGTGGCTCTCGGTCACCGGTCCCGGTGGCCGCGCCGCTACGGCCTGGCCTCTGCTCATGAGTCACGCTCCAGGGTCGACAGGTCACCCTCGGGGAGACCGAGCTCGCGTGCCTTCAGCAGGCGCCGCATCACCTTGCCGCTCCGGGTGTGGGGGAGGTGCTGGTCGAAGACCACCTCGCGGGGCGCGACCGAGCCGAGACGGCGACGGCCGAAGGCGACGAGGTCGAGCCGCAGGTCCTCGGTCGGCTCGACGCCGTCGCGGAGGGACACGAACGCCTTGACCACCTCGCCGGCCAGCGGGTCGGGCTTGCCGATCACCCCGGCCTCGGCGACCGCGGGGTGCTCCATCAGGGCGCTCTCGACCTCGAACGGCCCGATCAGGTGGCCGGCGGACTTGATCACGTCGTCCCCTCGACCGACGAACCAGAAGTAACCGTCCTCGTCGCGGCGGGCGAGGTCGCCGGTGAGGTACCACCCGCCGACGAAGCAGCGCTGGTAGCGCGCCTCCTCGCCGAGGTACGTGCGGAACATGGAGGGCCATCCCGGCCGCAGCGCGAGCTCTCCGGTACCACCGGGCCCGAGCTCGCAGACCTCGCAGTCGTCCACCAGGACGCGGCCGCTCTCGTCGCGGGCGAGGATCGTCGCCTCCACGCCCGGCAGCGGCTTCCCCATCGAGCCGGGACGCACGGGCAGGTCGGGCCGGTTGCTGATCATGATCGCCCCGGTCTCGGTCTGCCACCAGTTGTCGAGGACGGGGCGCTCGAACGCCTGCTGGGCCCAGACCACGACCTCCGGGTTCAGCGGCTCGCCGACGCTGCCGATGTGCCGCAGTGCGGACAGGTCGTAGTCCCTGATCGTCCCGGCGCCGGCGCGCATCAGCATCCGGAGGGCGGTGGGGGCGGTGTACCAGACGGTGACGCGCTGCTGCTCGAGGATCCGGTACCACCGCTTCGCCGAGAACTCACCGGCGTCGCAGACCACGGTGGCCCCGTGGGTGAGCGGCGCGATGATGCCGTACGACGTCCCGGTGACCCAGCCTGGGTCGGCCGTGCACCAGAACACGTCGGTCGGCCGGAGACCCAAGGCGTGGGCCGCCGTCGAGTGGTGCGCCACCACTGCCTCGTGCACGTGCAGAGCGCCCTTCGGGGTCCCCGTCGTGCCGCTCGTGAAGTGGAGCAGCGCTGGCGTCTCCGGGTCGGTGGGCGGTATCCGGTAGGACCTCGCCGCGCGCTCCAGCAGGGTGGGGAGCGAGAGCGTGCCGGGAACCTCGCCCGGCTGCGCGTCGACGAGCAGCACGTGCTCGAGGTCGGACAGGTCGGCACGGATCGCGTCCACCCTCCGGCGGTAGAGCTCGGTGGTCGTCACGAGCACCCGACCGTGTCCGAGCTGGAGGCGCTGGCGGATCGGCTCGGGCCCGAAGGCGGTGAACAGCGGGCAGAAGACGGAGCCGTGCTCGAGGGTGCCGAGTGCGGCGACGTAGATGTCGAGGTCGCGGCCGAGGAGGGAGAAGACCACGTCGCCCCGGCCGACCTCGAGCGCGTCGAGCAGGTTGGCGAACGCAGCCGTGAGTCCGGCGAGGTCGGCGTAGGTCACCTCGGTGACCGTGTCGTCGACGGCTATCAGGCGTAGCGCCGTGGTGCCGCCGGCGCCGTGGAGGACATGCCGGTCGACGGCCTCGTGCGCGATGTTGAGACCGCGGCCGTCGGGCAGCCCGTCGAGGAGCCGACGGGCCTCGGCCCACACGTCGGCGGCCGTGACCTGCATGCCCGTGGTCATCACGGGCTCCGCCGGTCCTGGTCCTTCTTCTCTGGCTCCTTCTCCGACGCCGTCGGCTTCCGTGCGTGCCTGGCCTCGGCCGCGAGGTACTTGGTCAGGCCCTCCCACATGCGCTCGCGCGTGGACCGGCTCACCTTCCCGGCGGCCTCGCGCTTGGCTTCCTGCTGGGCTTCGAATCCTTCCCGCTCGTCCATGACACTCTCCCTGGGATGCTCCGCCCCCGTCTCTTCACGGTGCTCCGTGAGGGTGAGGTCACCCCAGAGTCGTTGGACCCGAAACGGTGTGACCCAGGCCTCGTGGCCGGTCCGTTCGGAGCCAGGTTAGGCTTACCTTAGAATTGCCGTCGGCCCGCCGACACCGCTCGTGAGGAGATCCCCCTGATGCCCCGACGCTCCCTGCTTGCTGCCTCCGGAGCCGCCGTCGCGCTCGCGGCCGCTCTCTCCGGGTGCGGCGTCCTCGGGATCGGCGAGGAGCCGGCCGACCTCCAGATCTACACCGCGCGCCACTACGACCTCGAGGAGGCGTTCGGGGAGTTCACCGACGAGACCGGCATCAGCGTCGAGTTCATCAGCGGCGACGACGCCGAGCTCCTCGAGCGGCTCAAGGCCGAGGGCGACGACACCCCGGCCGACGTCTTCATGACCGTCGACGCCGGCAACCTCTGGAACGCCGCCCGGCAGGACGAGCTCACAGCGGTCGACTCGTCCGAGCTCGAGCAGGCGGTGCCCGCGGACCTGAGGGACCCGCAGGGCCGCTGGTTCGGCCTCGCGATGCGCGCCCGCACGGTCACCTACAACCCCGACGAGGTCGATCCCTCGGAGTTCGACGCCGAGGAGACCTACGCCGGGCTCGCCGACCCGAAGTGGAAGGGTCGCCTGTGCATGCGCGACGCCACCGCGTCGTACACCCAGTCGCTGGTCGCGAGCCTGATCGACCTGTACGGCCGTGACAAGGCGCTTGAGATCGTCGAGGGCTGGGTGGCCAACGAGGTCGACATCATGAGCAACGACATCCTGCTGCTCGAGGCGATCGACGCCGGGGTCTGCGACGTCGGGATCAACAACCACTACTACCTCGCCCGTGAGCTCGACGCGAACCCCGACCTGAACGTGGACCTCTACTGGGCCAGCCAGGACGGCGCTGGCACCCACGTCAACGTCTCCGGGGCAGGCGTGGTCAAGAGCTCGGACAACCCGGAGCAGGCGCAGCAGCTGATCGAGTGGCTCGCCACCGACGGTCAGAACGCCTTCGTCGACGCGAACCACGAGTACCCCGTCAATCCCGAGGTCGCGCCCGAGCCGCTGATCGCCGAGTTCGGGGAGTTCGAGCGGATGCCGCTCAACGCCGAGGCGTACGGCGACCTCAACGCCGAGGCGATCGACCTGCTCGCCGAGGCCGGCTACGAGTGAGCCGCAGGTGACCGACTCCGCTGTCCTCGCCGAGACGAGGCCGACGAGGTCCCGACCACGCCGGAGCGCCGGACGCGGCCGTGCGGCGTGGTCGTTCGTCGTTCTCGTGATCGCAGCACTGGTCGCCACGCCCGTCCTCGCCGTCGTCGTGGACGGCATCACCGGGGTGGGCGACCTGCGGATGCCGCGGGGTCTGGCATCGATGGTGCTCACCACGCTCGCGCTGATGCTCGGAGTCGGGCTCGGGACCCTCCTCGTCGGTGGCGGGCTGGCCTGGCTGGTGACGACCTACAGGTTCCCCCTGCGCAACGTGCTCGTGTGGCTGCTCGTGCTGCCACTGGCGATGCCTGCCTACATCCTCGGCTTCGTCTTCCTCTCGACCTTCGACGTCTCCGGTCCCGTCCAGAGCGGGCTCCGCTCGGTGTTCGGGCCGGGTGTCTGGATGCCCGAGGTCCGTTCGCTGCCCGGAGCGATCATCGTGATGTCGCTGACGCTCTACCCCTACGTCTACCTGCTGGCGCGCAACGCGCTGGTGGAGCAGGCGCCGGGCACCTACGACGCCGCGCGCACCCTCGGCGCCGGCCGTGGTCGCGCGATGCGGAAGGTGCTGCTGCCCCTGGCACGCCCCTCTTTGGCGGCCGGGCTGTCGCTGGTGATGATGGAGACCCTCACCGACTTCGCCACCGTCCAGTACTTCAACGTCAAGACCGTCTCCGTCGGTGTGTACCTCGTGTGGAAGGGAAGCTTCTCCTTCCACGCCGCCACGCAGCTCTCTGTCCTGGTGCTCCTCTTCGCCGTCGCCGTCCTGGCCGGGGAGCGGCTGCTCCGGGGCCGTGCGCGGTTCCACCAGAAGGGCGGGCGCGGGCAGGGCCTCCAGGCAGAGCGGCTGACCGGCTGGAGAGGCTGGGGCGCGACCCTCCTGGGGCTGTCGGCCCTCGCCGCCGGCTTCGTGATCCCCGTCGTCCAGCTGCTGCTGTGGGCCGTGGGGGACGTGGTCGCAGACCCGGGGACGCTGTGGGACGCCCGGTTCGTCGAGTACCTGATGAACAGCCTGGTCGTCGCGGCGATCGCCGCAGTGGCCTGCGTCGTGCTCGCGCTCGTGATCGGCCACGCGCTGCGTCTCGGCGGCGGTCCTCTCGTCCGGTCCGCCGCGCAGATGACCACCTTCGGGTACGCCGTCCCTGGGGCCGTCGTGGGCATCGGCGTGCTCATCGCCTTCGCGCTGCTCGACGACCTGCTCGAGGGTCTCGGAGTCCCTGGCGGGACCGGCCTGCTCGTGACCGGCTCGGTCGCCGGGATCCTCTACGCCTATGTGGTGCGCTTCCTGGCTCCTGCCTACCAGGCCGTGGACGCCAGCTTCGCCAAGATCTCCCCGAGCATGACGCTGTCGGCGATGAGCCTCGGGGCGGGACCGCGGCGCATCCTCACCAGGGTCCACCTGCCACTGGTCAGGCCGGGTGCCGCGGTCGCCCTGATGCTGGTGGCGATCGACGCTGTCAAGGAGCTGCCGATAGTGCTGCTGCTGCGGCCGTTCGGGTTCACTACCGTGTCCGTGTGGGTCTACGAGCTAGCCCGGGAGAACTTCTGGGAGAAGGCGGCGCTGCCGGCGCTGGTCATCGTCGCCGTTGCGGTGGTTCCGGTCTTCTTCCTGTTCAAACAGGTGCGCCTGGTCGAAGCGCACCGGAAGGCAGGATGACATGGGAGCCGATCTGGTGACCGCGCCTCACACGTCGGTCGAGTCAGCCCTGACCCCTGCGCTCGTGCTCGAGGGGGTCACGAAGCGCTATGGCGCCACCGTGGCGACCGATGCCATCGACCTGAGCGCCGCGCCGGGCGAGCTGGTCACGCTGATCGGCCCCTCCGGCTGCGGCAAGTCCACGACGCTGCGTCTGGTCGCAGGCCTGGAGAGACCCGACGAGGGCACGATCCGGATCGCCGGCGAGGTCGTCGCGGACCGGCACCACTTCCAGCAGCCCGAGCATCGGCGGGTCGGTCTGGTCTTCCAGGACCACGCGCTGTTCCCACACCTGAGCGTCGCCCAGAACGTCGCCTTCGGCCTGAACACCATGCCGCGCGCCGAGCGTCAGGCGCGGGTGGGCGAGGTGCTCGACCTGGTCCGTCTCGGTCACCTGGCCGCTCGCTACCCCCACGAGCTCTCGGGCGGTGAGCAGCAGAGGGTCGCGCTGGCCCGCGCGCTCGCCCCGCGACCTGCGGTCGTGCTGCTCGACGAGCCCTTCTCGAGCCTCGACGAGAGCCTGCGCGCCCAGGTCCGCGCCGACACCGTCTCGGTGCTCCGCGAGACGGGGACCACCGGCATGCTCGTCACCCACGACCAGACCGAGGCGCTGTCGGTGGGCGACCGCGTGGTCGTCATGCGGGGCGGTCACGTCGAGCAGGCCGACACACCCGAGCGGGTCTTCGAGCAGCCCGCGTCGCGTTTCGTCGCCTCGTTCATGGGGGACGCGGACTTCCTGCCCGCCCACGTCCGCGACGCGCTGCTCACCTGCGAGATCGGCGTCGTCTCGACCGTCCCCGGGTGGGCCCACTGCGACCTCGACGTCGACGTGGTGCTGCGCCCCCACGAGGTCGCACTGACTCTCGACCCGCAGTCGCCCGCGCACGTCGTCGACGTGGAGTACCACGGCGCGTTCGTGCTGCACACGGTCCAGCTCTCCTCGGGGGCCACGCTGCGCTCCTGGCAGCCCCATGCGGTGCGGCACCCGGTGGGCACGGCAGTGGCGGTGAGCGTCGTACCCGGCATCACCCCCACGCTGCTCATCGGGGACGAGGCGGTCACCTCGCCGCCCACCACCGCCCTCGACGCGTGAGCTAGGTTCGGGCGCGTGACGACCACGACCACCCCCAGCCTCGACCTCGGCGGGGACCCCGCTCTCGACGAGAACCGCCGGGCAGGGCTGCGGCGCATGCGCACGCTCGCGGTCTCCCTGCTGCTTTTCGCCGCCACCGTCTACCTGCTCACTCTCGATCAGGACGGCTTCCTCGGCTTCGTCAACGCCGGCGCCGAGGCGTCGATGGTGGGCGCGATCGCCGACTGGTTCGCGGTCACCGCACTCTTCAAGCACCCGCTCGGGATCCCCGTGCCGCACACCGCTCTGGTGCCCAACCGCAAGGACGAGCTCGGCCGGAGCCTGGAGGAGTTCGTGGGCGCGAACTTCCTCCAGGAGACCGTGATCCGCGACCGCATCGCCCTTGCCAAGGTCAGCGAGCGGCTCGGGCACTGGCTCGTCGAGCCTGAGAACAGCAAGCGGGTCGTGGACGAGGTCGCCACCATCCTCCAGCTCGGCCTGAGGAGGGTTCGCGACGAGGACATGGCTTCGCTCGTGGAGGACGCCCTGCTGCCGCGGTTCCGCGAGGAGCCGATCAGCCCGGTCGCCGGCAGCCTGCTCGAGGAGATCGTCCGCGACGGCGCCCACCACGGCCTGGTCGACCTGGCGCTCGAGGAGGCGCACCGCTGGCTGCTGGACAACGAGGAGACGTTCACCGACGTCGTGGGGGAGCGGGCTCCGTGGTGGTCGCCGCAGGCGGTCAACGAGCGGGTCACCCACCGCATCTACGTGGAGGCGCTGGCCTGGGTCGACGACATCCGGCGCGACCCCTACCACCACGCGCGCTCGGCGCTCGACAGCGTGCTCGAGAAGCTCGCGCAGGACCTCCTCCACGACGAGGCCACGCAGGAGCGGGCGGAGCGGCTCAAGGAGCGCGTTCTCGACCACCCGCAGGTCGTGGTGACCGCGACCTCCCTGTGGAACGCCTTCCGGAAGGCAGTGCTCAACGCGCTCGAGGACGAAGACGGCCCTCTGCGCCATCGCGGCGTCCTCGAGCTGACCCGGCTGGGCGCCCGCCTGGTCACCGAGGAGAAGCTGCGGGAGCGTCTCGACGGCCACGCCGCGGACCTCGCCGTGTTCGTCGTCGGCCGCTACGGCGACGAGCTCACCGCGGTGATCACCCACACCGTCGACCGCTGGGAC
>Ga0208537_1000065_pt1 | contig 16670 bp, 17 predicted proteins | sample MayberrySE_TuleA_FD_185672 | JGI IMG/M metagenome (GOLD analysis project Ga0208537, IMG submission 185672) | Natural and restored wetland microbial communities from the San Francisco Bay, California, USA, that impact long-term carbon... | ecosystem: Environmental > Terrestrial > Soil > Wetlands ...
CCCCGTCAAGGACGGCGGCCGCATCGAGTACATCACGGTGCCCGGCTGCTGGGGCCCGATGATCACGCCGTCCATCCGCAGCGGCCACGAAGTGAGCCTCCCGGTCCGCGTTGAGGGCGCGGAGGTCGGGGACGCCGTGGCCCTCTACATCGAGGCGCTCGAGCAGACCTCCCGCGCGACGACGTCGGGCACCCATGTCGGAGTGGAGGGCCGCTTCATCAGCGACCCGTTCGTCGCGAACATCTGTCCTACCTGCCGCGACGCCGGCCGCCACTTCCTCTATCCCGACACCTACCTCGACGGCGTCGGCGAGCAGGCGGTGCGGTGCAAGGCCTGCGACGCCGAGGTCATCGCCTTCCACATGGTCGAGGGCTACACGATGGTCTTCGACGACGAGAAGGAGATCGGCGTGACGGTCGCGCCGACCCGGGCCGACGAGCTCGCTCACAACGCGCGGGAGTGGGTGGCGCTGACCGAGCACTCCACCCAGCACCCGATCGTCATGCTCGGCAAGGCGGACCTGGTCGGCACCATGACCCGCTGCCGGATCTCTGCCGGCAACCTCGGCTCGATCCCGGCGATCGACCTGCCGAGCTCGCACAACTGCGGCGACTTCGGCGCGTTCCTGGTCGGGGCCGAGCACGAGTTCGCGGTCACCGACGAGCAGCTCGAGATGCGCACTGACGTGCACATGGACATCGACTCCGTGCGCCAGGGCAGCGTGGTGATTGTTCCGGTGAAGGTGGACGGCGCAGGCATCTACGCCGGCGACGTTCACGCCATGATCGGCGACGGTGAGATCGCCGTGCACACCACCGACATCGGCGCCCGCCTCGTCGTGCGCGTCGACGTCATCAAGGGTCTCGAGCTCGACGGCCCGATCCTCCTACCGCCGGTCGAGGACCTGCCGTTCCTCGCCCGCCCGTTCACTGCCGAGGAGGTCTCGCGCGGCAAGGCGCTCGCGTCCGCCAACGCGACCACGCTCGAGGGCCCGATGCTCCCCGTGCAGGTGCTCGGCTCCGGCCCGTTCGTCAACGCCGCGGTGGACAACGCGGTCGGGCGCGCGGCGAAGCTGTTCGGCATGACCGTCGACGAGGTCAAGAACAGGTCGACGATCTCGGGCGCGGTCGACATCGGGCGCCTGCCGGGGTTCGTCCAGCTGAGCATGCTGGTGCCTCGCGAGACGCTCGAGCGGCTCGGCATCGTTCACCTGGTCGAGGCCCAGTACGGCGAGCCCGACGGCTGGTGAGGGCGCGGACGCGGTGAGGGTGACCGTCTCCCTCAAGGGCCGGCTCGCGGAGGGGCAGACCGGCTCCGAGGACGCGCTCACCCTCGCGGAAGGTGCAGCGACCACGGACCTGCTCGAGGTCTGCGGTGTGGACCGAAGGACCTGCATCGTGGTGGTCAACGGTGTCGCGGTCCCACACGGCACCGCGCTCTCCGACGGCGACCGGGTGCAGCTGCACCCCGCCCAGGCGGGCGGCTAGAGAAGCCTGTCCCCTTTTCGTGGTCGCGGCGCATGCCCCTCGGGCGGATGGGCACGGTTCGTCCAACGACGAAAGGGAGGGATCACTCCATGAGTGCACTGATGAACCTCGTGTCCCGTTTCACCGGCTCGGCAGCAGCAGGCCGGCGGCCCGCAGCGCGGGGACACCGGCCCGCCGCAGGCCGCGGCGCGGGCGGCGTGACACGCGGACGGACCAGCGCCTCCTCGCTCGAGGGCACCGCACGCCGACTTCTCAGGCGCGCACGCTGACCTGAGAACCCTGAAAGCCTGCCCGGATGGTCTCGGGCAGGCTTTCTGCTTGCTCAGGGCGGGTGCCACTGTCTCGTGCGTCGGATTTCGGATGGTTACTGCGTTGCTGCGGTTGGCGCGGTGATCAGACCGAGCTGGGTCATGAGCGCTCCGGTGTCCCCGTACGAGCGCCTCGCCTGGGCCTTGCCGTTCTTGACCTCGATGATGTCGCAGAACTGCAAGGTGACGGAGCGTCCGGTCGTTGGGATGGTGCCCATGCTGGTCACCATCGGCCCGGTGTGCGTGCCCCGGCCGGTGTACTCGGCCACCACGAGGTCGCCGGCCTCGATGATGCGGTCTATGGTGATGTGCCCGTCCGGGAAGGCGTCTGCCCACATCTTGTCCAGCTGGTGAGAGCCCTCGGGGCCATGGAAGGTCTCTCCGGTGCCGACCAGGGTGACGACCGCGTCTGCGGCCGTGGACTCCGTGAGGTAGTCGAAGTCACGCCTGTTCCATGCCTCCAAGAGGCTGCGTACGAAGTTCGCGTTGTCTGCCATGTGAGCCTCCGCTCCGGCACCCGCGCCGGTGGCCCCCCGCTTCTGGTCAACCTAGACCGGTCGGTGGCCCGCGGCCATAGACAGTTTCAGTCATGCGGACCGCGGGAAAGATGCCGGTTGTCTCCCCCGGGCACCTTTTGGAGGTATGTGGTGTTCCTGTCCCGGCACATGCCATGCGAGGAGTGCGGTGAGTCCGTCGACCGGTCGGCCGCCACCTCGCACGTCTGCAACCCCGAGCGGCTGCTCGACTACCGGATGTTCCGCATGCGCGACGAGATAAACGGCTTCGAGACCCGGTTCCACGAGTTCCTGAGCGAGAGCCGGGGCCGGTTCGAGGCCTGGCTTGCCGCTCGCGACGTACGCCGGACGTTCTGAGCGAGCGCACTCGGCCCGGTCGTGCGGCTTCCGCCGGCGGCGACCGACCTCCCACCCCCACCTCATGCGGGTGGGGTCGCTCATCTGCCAGCATCGGGCCATGGAGCTTCCTCAGCGGCCGGTGCGCACGTGGTTGTCGGACATGGACGGAGTCCTCGTCCACGAGGAGGAGGCGATCCCCGGCGCGGCGGAGTTCGTCGGGCGGCTCCGCGACCGCGGTCGGCCGTTCCTGCTGCTGACCAACAACTCGATCTTCACCGCCCGCGACCTCCAGGCCCGGCTTGCCCGCGGCGGGATCGACGTGCCTGAGGAGTCCATCTGGACGAGTGCGATGGCGACGGCCCAGTTCCTGGACCGGCAGCGCCCTGGCGGTACGGCGTACGTGGTCGGTGAGGCCGGGCTGACCACCGCGATGCACTCCATCGGGTACGTCCTCTCCGAGCGCGATCCGGAGTACGTCGTGCTCGGCGAGACCCGCACGTACTCCTTCGAGGCGATCACCACCGCCATCAGGCTCATCGGCCGTGGGGCCAGGTTCATCGCCACGAACCCGGACCCGACCGGCCCCTCCGCGGCCGGCCCCATCCCCGCGACCGGGTCCGTGGCCGCTCTGATCACCCGGGCGACCGGGGTGGAGCCGTACTTCGTGGGCAAGCCGAACCCGCTGATGATGCGTTCGGCCTTGAACCGGATCGACGCGCACTCGGAGTCGACGGTCATGGTCGGCGACCGGATGGACACCGACATCGTCGCCGGCCTCGAGGCGGGCCTGCAGACGGTCCTTGTGCTCACCGGCTCCACTGGGAGAGACGCGGTGGAGCGGTTCCCCTACCGGCCGACCCACGTGCGCGACTCCGTGGCAGACCTCGTCGACCTCGTCGACGAGTGGGACACCGACGAGGAGTCCGTGCTCGATCTCGCCGAGTGACTCCCGGCCGCCGAACCGTCTTCTCAGTCGATGCGCGCGATCGGGGTCCCCTGCCGGACCGCGGAGTCCTCGTCCACGAGGAGGTGGACCACTCCCGCTTCGGGAGCGACGACATCGGCTGAGACCTTGTCGACCTGCACCTCTGCGAGCAGCTGGTCGGGCGCCACCGTGGCGCCCTCGCTCACGAACCACGTGGCGAGGACGCCCTCGGCGTCCGGCGTCTCCTTCGACAGAGACGGGAAGACCACCTGCGTCACAGAGCCGCCCGGATGGCCTGCTCGATGCGGTCCTGGCGTGGAAGGACGGCGTACTCGAGGTCGTGGGCGTACGGGATCGGGACATCGGGAACTGCGACACGCTGCACCGGCACCCGAAGCATCCCGGGGTCGTGGTCGGTGACCGTGGCGACGACCTCCGCCGAGACCCCGAAGGACTTGTAGTCCTCGTCCACGACCACCAGACGGCCGGTCTTCCCTACCGACTCGAGGATCGCCTCGCGGTCCAGCGGTACCAGGGTGCGAAGGTCGAGTACCTCCACGTCGATCCCCTCGGGCCCCAGCTTCTCCGCCACGTCGAGTGCGTGGTGCACCGACAGGGACAGGGTGACGACGGTGATGTCGCTGCCCTCGCGCGCCACCCGGGCCTTCCCGATCGGCACGGTGTAGTCGCCCTCGGGGACCTCGTCGGTGGAGCGGGCGTTCTTCGCCATCCACGGCAGCCCCATCACGCCCTTGTGGAAGATGTAGACGACCGGGTTGTCGTCGCGGATCGCCGACGTCATCAGGCCCTTGGCATCCGCCGGGGTGCTGGGCACGACGACCTTCATGCCGGGGAGGTGGGCGAAGGTGCCCCACAGGCACTGGGAGTGCTGGGCGCCGTCGGAGTACCCGCCGCCGGCAGCCATGGTCAGCACCATCGGCACCTTCACGTTGCCACCGGACTCGAAGTGGATCTTGGCCATGTGGTTGTAGATCTGGTCCAGGCACACACCCATGAAGTCGGTGAACATGACCTCGACGATGGGGCGCATGCCCTCGACCGCCGCGCCGATGCCCAGGCCTATGAACGCGGTCTCCGAGATCGGTGTGTCGATGATCCGCTCGGGCCCGAACCGGTCGAGCAGCCCGGTGGTCGAGCCGAAGATGCCGCCGTACGCGCCGACGTCCTCGCCCAGGTAGAACACCGACGGGTCGCGGTCCATCTCCTGCGCGATGGCCTCGACCATCGCCTTGGAGGTGCTCAGGCGCCGCGTTGCATGAGGCGCTTCGGTGATCGTCATCTCTTGCTCCCCTCAGGCGAAGACGTAGTCGGTGGCGGTGGACGGGTCAGGGATCGGGCTGGACTTGGCGAAGCTGACCGCGTCCTCGACGGCCGTGCTCACCAGCCGCCTGATCTCGTCGACCTTGTCGTCGTCGAGCAGGCCCGCGTCACGCAAGGTCTGCTCGTAGCGCGGGATCGGGTCGTGCTCCGAGACCTCCGAGAGGTCCGGGCGGTAGCCCTGGGCGTCGCCCTCGAAGTGCCCCCACATGCGCAACGTGTGTACCTCGAGCAGCGAAGGCCCTTCCCCTGCACGGGCCCTGGCGACTGCGCCGGCGGCCGCGTCGTACACCGCCTCCACGTCGTTCTCGACCCGCTCGCCCGGGATCCCGTAAGCCGCAGCGCGGTCGGCGTTGGAGCCGATCGCGGTCGACACGGAACGCGGGACGGAGATCCCCCAGTCGTTGTCCTCTACGACGAAGACGACCGGGAGCGACCACCGGGCGGCCAGGTTGAGCGACTCGTGGAACGCGCCCTGGTTCGCCGCGCCCTCACCGGTGACCGCCACGGCGATGCGGTCGGTGCCACGACGCTTGAAGGCGAACGCCTGTCCGAGCGCCGGCGGGTAGCCCTCCGCGATGATGCCCGAGCACGAGAAGTGGGTCGCGGGGTCGAAGAGGTGCATGTGGCCGCCGCGGCCCTTGCCCAGGCCGGTCTCCCGGCCGAAGATCTCGGCTGCCATCTTCTCCAGGTCCACGCCGTGCGCGACCGCGAAGTGGTGGGGACGATGTGTCGCGGTGACCGCGTCGTCCGTCGTCAGGTGTGCACAGACGCCGGCTGCGACCGGTTCCTGGCCGGCCGACAGGTGCATCTCACCAGGCACGAGACCCTTGCCGATGTCGAAGCCCGGGCCCTTGTCCGCGTGGTACTCGCGGAGGATGGCCTCCTCGAAGGTGCGGCTGAGCACCATGGTCTCGTAGAGCTCGATTCTCGCGGGTCCGTCGAGCCCGGCGCTGCGGCGGCTCTGCTGGGGAATGGACGTCGATGCTGCCTCTGTCGTCATTCCGGCCTCCATAAGGGATAGACAGGGGAACACCCGCGAACCTAGGCATCACGCACGGACCGTGCCAGAGCCGTTCTTCCCATTGGGCGTAGGCAATTCGCGCCAGACGGACGCCCACGCCGCGAACAGACCGTGACGCAACGGGGCGTCTCGGTCAGGCCCGTCCCACCCCCCACCGGCCCGGGTCGGGGCAGCCGGTGACCCGTTGCCATGCCGCTCGACCGGAATAGCCTGTCCTTCATGGACGACGACCTGCTCGACGGGATCCTCGACGAGGTGCAGGCGCTCGCCGAACAGCTGCCCGGTGACACCCTCCCCCTCCTCTTCGAGGAGCGGGCGCATGGCATCGCCCCGGGCGCACCCGGCCGCGCGGCATGGCTGACCCACGCCGGGGAGCGATGGGAGATGGAGGGCGATCTCGTCCGCGCGAAGGCCTGCTACGAGGAGGCCGCCCGGGACGGGGGCGAGACGTACCTCGATCCACGCGCCGAGATGCTCAACGTGCTCCTCGAGCTGGGCGAGGGCGCCCGCGTGGACGAGCTCCTCGCCGAGCTTCGACGCGATCTGAAGGCCGGCTGGGAAGGCCGCTACGTGCACGAGATGGTCGGGGAGAGCCTCGAGCTGCACGATCGCCTCGACGAGGCCATGCGTTGGTTCAGCGCTGGCCTGACGCATGCACAGCGCGACGACCCGGAGGCGGTCGACCTCGGCTGCCTCAACGGACGCTGGCGGGTACGGCGCGCCCTGGGGCTGCCCCACGACCGGTACGACGAGCTCTGCGAGGAACGGCGCCGCGAGTACTCCGCGAACGTCGAGGACGAGAAGCGCCTGCTCGAGGACGAGAAGCGGCTCCTCGAGGTGCCGACCGGCTCGTCCTCCGCTCCGCTGACGGTGCTCTACTGGCCGAAGGAGGAGTTCGACCTGGTCGTCGACCGGTGGCCGACGGTCGCCGCGCTCTGCGGTTCGGACCACACCGAGCACCGGGCCAAGGTGGAGCAGCGGCTGCGACAGCTCGTCGGGCACGACGGCCAGGTGGCGGTCGGAATGGGCAGTCTCGAGGACTTCCTGCAGTTCGCCCAGGGGCGGAGCGAGGAGTCGTTCGACGTGTCGACCCGGGGCATGTACGGCGCGCACCTGGCCTACACAGGCCGCTTCGTCAGCTGGCCGCCGCGGCGCAACGACCGCTGTTGGTGCGGCTCAGGGCTGAAGTACAAGCGCTGCTGCGGGGCACTCCGCTTCGACGGCTGACTTGGACGCGTGGCGAGCGCGGGACCGGCAGCGTCCACGGTCCAACGCCCGCCACGCGAGTCAGGGCCTCGGCAGAGGCGGCCCGGGGCAGTACACGTCCGCCCGTCTGCCCGGCAACCGCGGCGGCAGCGCGCCTCGCTTGAGGTAGGCGGCGATCCGGGTGTTGGCGCAAGGCCCGGCGATGTCAGGCGTGGTGCCGTGGGTCTTGCCACCGCGGATCGCGACCAGGCTCGACTCGGGGAAGATGCTCCGGACCGCAAGACTTCCTGAGAATGGAGTGACGCCTTCGCGGGTCTGCCCGAGAAGCAACGGCCTGACGCCCTCCCCCTCGACAGTCACGGGACTGCCGGGCTCCGCCGGCCAGTAGAGGCACGGCGCGGAGTTCCAGGTGCTTGCCCACGTGATGACCGGGGCGACCCGATGGAGACGTCGGGCGTCCGCGACCACGGTGCCGACGTCCGGGGTCGGGGCGTCGGTGCACATCACGGCGTTGAACGCCGCGTAGCCGTTGTCGTCACCAGGAGTGTCGACCACCCGCCAGATCCGGATCAGCAGCCTGGGCCGCCCCTGGTTCACCCAGCGACCCATGGCCTGCGCGAGCAACGGCCACGAGAGCGGTCCGTACCCGGCGACGGTGAGGGCGTCGTCCCACTCGCTCGGGCCGAGAACGCCGGCCGCGGGCTGCCGTCGCAGAACCTGGCGCTGCTTGAGATACATCCGCTTCACCCCGGCCGCACTCCGACCGAGGCGGTAGGTCCTGTGGTGCCGAGCGATCCAGCCGAAGAACTGGTTCATGACCCGTTCCACCTCGACCGTCTGCTCGAGGCCGAACTCGTGCCAGACCTTCGTCGGGTCGACGTTGCTGTCGAGCACCATCCGGCGGACCTGGGCGGGGAACAGCGTGGCGTAGACCTGTCCGAGGTAGCTCCCGTAGGAGTAGCCGTAGAAGTTGATCCGGTTCACGCCGAGCGCCTGGCGGATCACGTCCATGTCCCTGGCCGCGTCGGTGGTCTTCATGTGGTCGAGCAGGCTGCCGTACTTGGCACACCCGTCGGCGTAGTACTTCGCGCGCGCCAGCCAGGTCTGGAGCTCGGCCTGGTTCGCCGGGACGTACGGCGGCCGGTCGGCGTGGAAGAAGTTCGGCCGGCAGGACAGGGCCGGCCTGCTCTCACCGACACCCCTGGGGTCGAAACCGATCCAGTCGTAGCTCGCACCGCTGCCCCGGGGCATGACCAGGCCGAGGATCGCGAAGTCGAGCCCGGGCGCGCCAGGACCTCCGGGGTTGATCAGCATCACGCCCTGCGAGCGACGGGTCGTGTGCCGCACCCGCGACACCGCGATCTGGAGCGTCTCGCCGGAGGGGTCGGCGTGGTCCATCGGCACGGTGACGAACCCGCACTGGGCCCGCGCCTGCCTCAGCCAGACGCTGGCGCACCGGCCCCAGCTGACGTCCTGGACGGCGGTCGCAAAGGGTGCTGCTTCCGGCGCGACCGTGCGCCACGCCGCCGTGCCCTGGCCGGTGGCAACGCTCGGGCCGCCTACGCCCCTCCCGGTGACCGCCTGCCCCGGGCTCGCTGCCCATGTCGTCGACGCCACCGCCACGGCCGTTGCCATAGCCACGAGCAGCCTGCTTCTGATCATGGGACCACCCCCGTGGGCGAAAAGCCGGTCTCCGGGCAGGCTAGGGACACCAGGGGTCGGATGCCCATAGCGACAACAGGGCATCTCGCGCCGCCTGACGGGCATTCACTGCCGCTGCGTCACCGATCGGGTGACGCGAGCCACTCCGTCGGCGTCCCCCGAGGACGAGGGGGCGGTTCGGCCGAACCTGCGGATGTGCTCAGCCGGGCAACCGGACGACGAACCGGCAGCCGTCCCCTGCGTTGGCGACAGCCACCGTGCCGAGGTGTGCCTCGACGAGGCCCCGGACGATCGCCAGACCGAGGCCTGCCCCCGTGCTGGAGTTCGGAGTACGGGAGTGGCTGCCCCGCCACCCCACGTCGAAGACCCGGTCGAGCTCAGGCTCCGGGATGCCGCCGCACTCGTCCGCGACCACCAGCTCGACTGCCCCCGAGTCGCTTCGACCGCGGATCTCGACCACGCCGTCCTGCGGGGTGTGCCGCACGGCGTTCATGACCAGGTTCGCCACCACCCGGGCAAGCGCCGAAGGGTCACCACGCACGAGCGCGCCGGTCTCGACGGCACCGTCGATGCGCACTCCCTTCGCCTCGGCGACGGGCGCGGCTCCCACGATCGCCTCGCTCACCACGTCGCCGAGGTCCACGGTCTCCGGGGACAGCTGCAGGGCGCCCGAGTTGATCCGGGACAGCTCGAACAGGTCGTCGACCATGCGCACCATGCGGTCCACCTGGCTCCGCATCTGTGCGTGGTACCGCGACGGGTCCTCGGCGATGCCGTCCTCGAGCGCCTCGGCCATCGCCCGGATCTGTGCGAGCGGGGTGCGCAGGTCGTGGGAGACCCAGGCGACCAGCTCCCGGCGCGAGCTCTCCAGCAGCTGCTCACGCTCGGCGGCCTCGAGCAGCCGGTCGCTGCTCCGGGCGAGCTCGCGGGCAACCGCGTCGAACTCCAGCGGGCCCTCCGTCGTACCCACGAACTCACCTCGCTCGCCGAACCGGTGCGCCGCGGCGCGGAGGGTCTGCGCGGCCGCGACGACCCGTTGGCCCAGCCACAGCGCGAAGCCCGCCGTCACCGCGCCCGAGGCCACGCAGACCAGTACGACGACCTGGAGGTCGTGCTCGGACAGGAACATGGCTCGGGCGGTCCCCACCACCCCGGCCACGACGCCGCCCACGGCGACGAGGGTGAGGAGTACGGCGGCCCAGCGGATCGACCGACGCCTCAGCGTCCTCGCCACCAGCACCCCGATGAGTCCGACCGCACCGGACCAGCCGACTGCGATCGCGAGCACCAGCCAGGTGTCCCGGCTCACAGCGGCTCCCACCGGTAGCCCACGCCCCACACGGTGACCAGGCGACGTGGTCGGGTCGGGTCCTCCTCGACCTTCTCCCGCAGCCGTCGGACGTGGACCGTGACCGTGGACTGGTCGCCGAACGACCAGCCCCACACCTCGCGCAACAGCTGATCCCGGGACCAGGCCACCTCGGCGTGGGAGACCAGGAACCTGAGCAGCTCGAACTCCCGCACGGTGAGCACGAGCCGTTCCCCGGCAAGGGTGGCCACGTGCTTGCCCGGGTCGATGACCAGGTCGCCGTCGGTCACCACCGCCTCGTCCGGCTCGATGCCACGGCGCACCCGACGCAGTACCGAGTCGACCCGCAGCACAAGCTCCCGTGGGCTGAACGGTTTGGTGACGTAGTCGTCGGCACCGAGCTCGAGCCCCACGACGCGGTCGGTCTCCTCGCCCAGGGCGGTGAGCATGATGATCGGGACGTCTCCGGTCTCGCGCAGCCGACGACAGACCTCGAGGCCGTCGATGCCCGGCAGCATGAGGTCGAGCACCACCAGGTCGGCACGGGCGTCGCGCATCGCCGCCAGGGCCGACTCGCCGTCCGCGGCCTCGACCACCTGGTGCCCGCCTGCGCGCAGGTAGGACACCACGACCTCACGCACGGTGTGGTCGTCGTCCACGACGAGCACGCTCGGCACTACTCCCCACCTCCGCCACGGAGCCGCACCAACGCCCACCCGAAGGCGCAGCCCAACACTAGACCCGCGAAGACCAGCCATCCCGCGATGTAGGGCCGGTCCAGCAAGGTCGGGTTGTCCGGACGCGCCCCGAACCTGCCCAGCACGGGCACGGCCATCAACGTCACGGCGCCCAGTACGACGGCCGCGGCCACCGCCGGGGATCTGCCCCAAGCCGGCACCAGCCTCGTCGCGAGCACGCCGAGTGCGACGACCAGCGGCGCGAGCACGAAGTCGTGGACCGCCACCCCACCGGCCAGCCACACGACCGCGGCGAGCGTGTCTCGAGGTCCTCCGGCGAGCAGCTCGACCGCACCCACGGCGCCGAGGATCGTTCCCAGCACAATGAGGACCACGCGGACGACGCTCATGTCTCCACCGCCAGCGAGGCGACCCACTTGGTCTGCATCACCCCGGGCCGGTTGGGCGCGATCAGCCGACAGGGGTAGCCGTGGTCGACGCTCAGCGGTTCCCCGTCCAGACGGAGCGCCAGCAGCGTGTCCTCGTCCGCCACGAAGCCTGCGGGCAACCGCGTCTGCCGGAAGGGGCCGGACTCCTGGAGCGAGGTGACCAGCACCGCGTGGTCCGGCGAGCCGCCGACCAGGGTCACGAGGTCGCGCACCCGGACACCGGTCCACGTGCCCGTGGCGCTCCAGCCCTCCACACAGGCGATCGGCAGGACGGCGGTGCGCTGCGGGAGCTGCTCGAGCTCGGCACGGCTCAGCCGCCGTACCTCGTCGCCGGTGGACAGCGTGAGGGCGTAGTCGACAGCAAGCGCCGAAGCGGTGACCCCCGCTGCCCGAGCGGACTTGTTGACCGGCACACCCATCGGCCCGTCGCCGGAGCGGACCCCGAACACCGACACGCGCCGAAGCAACGGGACGGAGGACCCGGCCGTGGTCAGGACGGCCAGCCCGGCTGCGACCCAGGTGGTGCGGAGCACGCCGCGTCGGGAGAGCCCGGGCGAGGCGGCCGGGCCGGGGACGTCCCGCGAGATGTCGTCCACGTCCGTGCGCAGCCCCCGGGTGATGGCCGGCAGCTTCACACCGATGTGCACGACGAGCGCTCCGATCGTCAACCAGGCGACGGCGTAATGGGTGGCTCGGAAGGAGAAGGTCCACGGGTACCACTGGCTGGCGTTCGCCAGGCCGGTCGCGAGCTGGAAGACCGCCCCCGCCACGAGAACCCCGAGCGACCCGCGCTCGAGGCCGTGCAGGAGCAGTGCCCTCCGCTGGCGCGGTGGGCGCACGAACAGCTTGGGATAGACGGTCCACAGCTTGACCAGCAGCAGAGGGACCGCTGCGGTCCCGGCCGCGACGTGGACGCCCTGGGTGACCCGGTAGAGCCACGCCGGCCTAACGGGCAGCGGGAGCACCGGGTAGGCCGCCTGGGCGAGGTGGCTGTACAGGCCGGTCAGGAAGGCCACCGCGAAGCAGATGCCGAGCCAGAGTCCGACCCGCGACGCCACCTCCGGCCCCCGCAACCGCGAGCTGAAGTCCTCCTCGCGGGGGACAGAGAGCCTCAGCTCAGGCATGGCGGTGGGACCTCCGCGCGAGCAAGCACCGCGAACCACCGGCCGTCGTACACATGCACGTCGCAGGCCGGCAGACCCGCCGACGACGCCAGCTCCGTGACCGCGTCCGCACCGAGGACGGCCCACGGGAACCAGCCCGACGTGCGGCCGCCGGCATGGAGCCGGACCCGGCCGACGGCCAGCCCGGTGCCAGGGGGAGCGAGGTCGACCACCACCACACCTCCCGGAGCGAGCAGCCGGCGGGCACGCCGGAGCAGGCGGACCGGGTCCCCGCCTATGCCGATGTTGCCGTCGGCCAGGAGGGCGCTCGACCAGGCTCCCTCCTGAGGCAGCGGTCCGAGGACGTCCGTGCGGAGCACGTCCACCCCTCGCGTGCGAGCCAGCGCGACAGACCGGGGGGCCAGGTCCACGCCCAGCACCGAGACACCGTCAAGGGCGAGCCGCTCGGCCATTCGGCCTGGACCGCAGCCGAGGTCGATCGTCGGCGAGAGGCAGTGAGCCAGGAGCGCCCGGTCGCTCCGGTCGGCCTCACCGCACCACCGGTCGACCGGCACCGCCGTGGGGATCGCGTCGAGACCGCTGAGCCTGCACGGCGCACCCTCGAGCGCATCGGCGAACACCTCGAGGGCCGAGTCGTCGGCCAGAGCCGTCATGAGCTCTGCTCCCCCGTCTCGCCGGCGAGTGCACGCCACGTCCGCGCGAAGTGCGTGTGCGGGGCGTCGGCGGCGACGAGCGCGGCGTCCCTCGCGTCGTCCACGTCGCGCATCGTCGGGGCGAGCACGACGGCGGCTCCCGCTGAGGTGAGCAGGTCCAGGGTCGCCCTTCCCGTGTCCGGTGCGGACATGGGCACGCGTCTCAGACCGGCAACGTCACTGGCCTCGGGTGACGCGAGCACCCACCAGCCGCCGTCGTGGGCCAACCCGAGGACAGGCTCGCCCGGAGCGACTCGCGCCGCCACCTCGCCCAGAAGACCGGCCTCGACCTGTGGGGTGTCCATCCCGATCTGTACGACGGCCGCTCCGGCCATCGCGTGCACGTCCCGATGCGCGTTCTCCAGCCGCTCGCCGAAGCCTGACCCACGCTGAGGAAGCACCGTCCAGCCGCCGAGCCTCCCGTCGAGCTGTCGGGTCTGCCGCGGGTGCACCTCCTCGAGGCCCCCCGCCATCGCCAGGTGGCATCGGCCGGCGCCGAAGGCCTCCTCGCACACGTCCAGGGTGTCGAGGAGCGCCGCGCACGCGAGACGCGCTGCGTGCGCCTGGCCCACCGACGCCGCAAGTCGGGTCTTGACCCTGCCCTCGACCGGGGCCTTCGCCATCACCAGGACCACGGGCGGTCTCACGGCAGCACCCGCGCGAAGTCACGTGCCGCCTGCAGGGAACCGACCACCGAGCCGGACACCTTGGACCGGGTGCCCGCCGCCCTCGGACGGTAGGCCACGTCCATCTCGCGGAGCCGCCAGCCGGCCCGATGTGCTCTGACCAGCAGCTCGACCGGGTATCCGAAGCGACGGTCAAGGACGCCGATGTCGAGCAGCATCTCGCGCCGGCACACGCGCACCGGCGCGATGTCGTGCAGCGACAGCCCGGTTCGCCGGCGCAGCCACCTCAGCACCGCCGCGTTGCCGGCCCGCGCGTGCCAGGGCCAGACGCCCGGAGCCGACGGGCGGCGCCTGCCAACGGCCATGGTCGCCTCGCCCAGCTGCACGCACCGCAGCAGGGGCAGTACCTCGCGTGGGTCGAGTGAGCCGTCGCCGTCCATCACCGCGACCCACTCCGCCCGTGCGGCCATGACCCCTGCGTGCACGGCGGCGCCGTACCCGGGCTGTTCCTCCCGGACCACACGTGCGCCACCGCGCCTGGCAACCTCTCCGGTGCCGTCGGACGAGGCGTTGTCCACGACGATGACGTCGAGCTCCGCGGGGACAAGCGCCAGGAGCGCCGGTAGCGCCGCCGCCTCGTCCCTGCACGGGAGGATGAGCTCACAGGTGGCTGTCACATCGCCCACGCTAGGGACACGAGACCCCACACGGGGCGGTCAGCTCTTACGAAATCCTGACGGTCGCCCGGAGCGGGGACCCGGTGTGACCCTGCGCTCCTAGAGTCGGGCCATGCCCCAGGCTCAGGTCCGCGTCTCCGCCTCGGCGCGCACCGGAACGCGCGCGCCTCTCTGGGGCCTGCTGGCTGCCCTCTCCCTGCTCGGGCTGGCCATGGCGGTCCCCGCGGTGACCGGGTGGGACGTCCGGGTCCGGTGGTTCCCGCCGCTGCACGCGCAGTGGCAGCCACGGGTGGGCCAAGGGACCGCCTTGGCCGTGGTCGTGGCGGTGCTCGGGGTCTGGCAGGGAGCAGCACTCGCCGGCCGACTGCCCTGGAGGTGGCTCCTCCCGGTGACGTGGGTGTCCGGGCTCGTCTGGATGCTGTCCCTGGCGCTGGTCGACGGTGAGGCAGGGATCGCGCGGATCCTGGAGCACGAGTACGAGTACCTCGAAACGGCGCGGACGACGACCGACTTCCCGGCGACCCTGGAGGAGTACGTCGACCGGATCCCCTACGCCCACCCCGACAACTGGCCGGTGCACATCGCCGGCCACCCGCCCGGGGCGCTGCTGTTCTTCGTCGGGCTGGTCCGGGTCGGGCTGGGCAGCGGTCTCGCGGCCGGCCTGGTCGTCAGCGCGGTCGCCGCCACCACGCCGGTCGCGGTCCTCGTCACGGCGCGGGCACTGGACGCCGAGCGTGCAGCGAGGACGGCGCTGCCCTTCCTGGTCCTCGGCCCCGCGGCCGTCTGGCAGGCAGTCTCGGCCGACGCGATGTTCGCCGCCGTCGCTGCCTGGGGCGTCGCGGCGCTCGCGGTCGCCGCCAGGACACGCAGCGTCACCTGGGCGGTTGTTGCCGGCCTGCTGCTCGGGTACTGCGTGATGCTCTCCTACGGACTGCCCCTCCTCGGCGTCCTGGCCGTGGCCGTGCTTCTCGCCGCCCGCACCTGGTTCCCGCTGCCCTTCGCCACCGTGGCCGCTCTCGCCGTCGTGCTGGCCTTCGCAGCGGCCGGGTTCGCCTGGTGGGAGGCGCTCCCGGCGCTGCACGAGCGCTACTGGGACGGGGTGGCCGGACGGCGTCCGACGGCCTACTGGCTGTGGGGGAACCTCGCCGCGCTGGTCTTCTGCGCCGGGCCGCTGCTGGGTGCGGCCCTGGCATCGTCTGCGCGCCCCATGGCCCAGGCGGTCTGGCGACCGGGCCGTCAGCCGGCGGCGACCCTCGTCCTCGCCGGTGTGCTGATGGTCGTGCTGGCCGACCTCTCGTTGATGAGCAAGGCCGAGGTGGAACGGATCTGGCTTCCCTTCGTGCCCTGGCTCATGCTGTCCAGCGCCTTCCTCCCGACTCGGTGGCGTCGTCCCGGTCTCGTCCTCCAGGTGTGCTTCGCGCTGCTCGTGCAGCACCTGCTCTGGTCGGACTGGTGAGCGAGGCGCGCAACGGCGCACGTGCGAAGGCGCGCAGTCCCTTGCCAGGAGGCACCTCCGCGGTGAGGCCGAGCTCGCGACGGGCGCGCTCGGGTGAGGCGACTATGTGGCGGACGTCGCCGGGGCGGAAACGACCGGAGACGCGGGGCTCTCCCTCGAAGCCCTCGCCGCCCTCGCAGACGTAGCGCGCGACGTCGAGGATCGAGACCGGCTCACCGGTACACACGTTGTAGGCCCGCTGGGCACCCGGCGAGCGAGCCGCGACCGCCTCCACGGCCAGCGAGTTCGCACGCGCCACGTCCGAGACGTGCACGAAGTCCCTCATCTGCCCGCCGTCCTCGAACACCTCCGGCGGACGCTTGTCCTCCACGGCGGACCGGAAGAGTGCGGCCACGCCGGAGTACGGGCTGTTGCGGGGCATTCCCGGGCCGTAGACGTTGTGGTAGCGAAGCGCGATCGCCGCCGCGTCGGCCTGGCGGGCCCAGGCGGCGGTGTAGTGCTCCTGAGCCACCTTGCTCGCCGCGTAGCTGCTGCGCGGGTCGAGAGGCGCGTCCTCGTCGACGAGCGCCCAGGTCAGCGGGCGCCCGCAGCGCGGGCACCGGTTGTCGAAATCGCCGCGTGCGAGGGCCTCCGCCGAACGGTGCACGGGCCGCTGGCCGCCGTGGTCTCGGCACTCGTAGCGCCCCTCGCCGTAGACGACCATCGACGAGGCGAGGACCAGACGGTCGACGCCCTCGCGCGCCATGGTGGCGAGGAGGGTTGCCGTGCCGAGGTCGTTGTGGGAGGCGTAGGCGGGCAGGTCCGCGACGTCCACGCCGGCACCCACGAGAGCGGCCTGGTGGCACACCACGTCGAC
>Ga0208537_1000066_pt1 | contig 16505 bp, 11 predicted proteins | sample MayberrySE_TuleA_FD_185672 | JGI IMG/M metagenome (GOLD analysis project Ga0208537, IMG submission 185672) | Natural and restored wetland microbial communities from the San Francisco Bay, California, USA, that impact long-term carbon... | ecosystem: Environmental > Terrestrial > Soil > Wetlands ...
CGACCGCCTGGCTGTGCGCGCGGATCTGACGGTTGGCGTCGTCGACCTCGGCGAGGGCGGCCTGGGTGCGCTCGAAGAGTCGGGCGTTTTCCAGGGCAACCGCGGCGTGGGCGGCGAACGAGGTGAGCAGGCTGACCTCCGAGGGAGGGAACTTGCGGACCGTGCGGTGCACCGCCAGCAGCGCCCCGATCACCTTGCCCTCGACGACGAGCGGCACGCCGAGGATCGCCCGGATCTGCTCGCCGGCGACCGCGGTGTCGATGTACTCGCGGTGAACGAACCGCGCGTCGGTCCGGTAGTCGTCGGTGTAGTACGGCGCCCCGGTCTGGGCTACCAGGCCGAGCAGCCCGGTCCCGAGCGGGAGCCGGAGGTCGCGGAACTCCGCGGTCAGCGCGCCGTCGGTGACGCGCATGTACGAGGCACCCTCCTCCTCGTCGTTCAGCGAGAGGTAGGTCATGTCCGCATGCAGCAGCTGGCGGGCACGCCGCACGATCGCGGCGAGGATCTCGTCCACGTCCCGGATCGCGGTGAGGTCCATCGCGGTCTCGTAGAGCGCGCTCATCTCGGCCTCGCGCTGGCGCTGTCGTGCGATCTGCTCACGCAGCCGCAGCGCGACCCGGTGCTGCTCCCGCAGGTCCTCGAGCTCCTCCTCGGGCGCCCCACGCCGCTCCGCCTCGGCCAGGACCTCGTCGTAGGCCTCCCTCGGCGCCTCGGCGTAGAGGAGGTCGAGGAACGACGACGACCGGGTCATGGGGGCAACATAGCCGCCGCCCGAACCCGACCCCTCGCCGAACGGGCGAGCTCGGGCTAGACCCGCCCCGCCAGCACGTCCTCGAGGAACACGCGGATCTGGTCGCTGGCGTGGACCGAGCTGAGCTGGTCCGGGTCGACGAGGTCCGGATCGGGCGCCGTGAGGTCGATGCTCTGCAGCTGCTCCGCGAGACCCTCGGCGTCGAGGTCCGGGACCAGCCGGGCGCCCGGGATGTCGCGGACGCCCTTCACGTCGTAGGCCACGATGTGACGACCCACCGCGGCTGCCTCGAGCAGGACCCGGGGCAGCCCCTCCCACGAGGCGGTGTGGATCACGCCGTGCACGGACGGCAGCACCTCGGCGACCCGCACCTGTCCGTGCACGAGGACGTGGGAGCCGAGGCCGCGGCGGCGCACCTCCGCCTCCACCTCAGGCCGGAGAGCGCCGTCACCCAGCATGTGCAGCCGGAAGTCGTGACCCCGCCGCACGAGGATCTCGGCGACCCGGACCGCCTCCAGAGGCCGTTTGCGCCTCGTGTACTCCCCGACCCAGGCGAGCTGCGGGACCTCGGTCCGAGGGAGCTCGGTACGCGCGAAGGTCTTGATGTCCAGTCCCACGCCCGCGGTCAGGCGGGTCCGCGGGACACCAGGGGCGTGCCGGGCGAACCATGCCTCGTCGTCGGAGTTGATGGTCACCACCCCGGCGGTCCTCCTCAGCAGGAGGTTCTCCGTGGCGCGCCAGAAGAGCGAGGTCGGCCCTGCCTTGTTGTTCCAGTGCAGACCGTGGCAGAAGTAGACCACCGGACAGCCCACCGGCGCCGCCCTGGAGACGGCCGAGGCGGTCGCGGTGTTGGTCAGCACGACGTCGATGCCTCGTCGCCTCACCCAGTCCCTGACCTGACCGGTCGCCAGGACGTTCCTGGGATGCGGTCTCCGCGTGAGTGCCGGCAGGACCTCGCTTCCGGTGATCGAGCTCGCGGTTCCGGCGGCCGGGCGGACCTCCACACCGGCCTCACGCCAGTGCTCCACGATCTCGGGGAAGAAGCCGTCGAGCGTCATCCCCAAACTGGTCAGCAGACCAAGGGACCAGGAAGACATACAGAGCACGTTTGCGGGAAGACCCGACCGACGCCTCCCCAAGTCGGAGGAGATCGGTCGTAGGCAGCGGCCGCAACGGCGGCAAAGCGGGCGAACTGCCCGCGGGCGGTCGCGGACGGTCGCGGGGGGGTCGGGCTCCCTGCGCTAGTACCGTGGGGCGGATGGCCGAGAGCAGCACCCCGCGCACCCTGGCCGACCAGTTCCGCGGCTGGTCGGACGAGGACCTCGCGCGCCTGCTCGAGGCCCGCCCCGACCTGTCCGTGCCGGCCCCCCAGGACTCCGCGCAGCTGGCCTCACGAGCGGGGACCCGCGCGTCGGTGCTGCGCGCGGTGGACCAGCTCGACCTCCTCTGCCTCGCCGTGCTCGACGCGGTGGTCGCGCTCGGCGGCCGCGCGTCCCTCTCCGACCTCCGGCGTCACGTCAACGCGGCCCCGGAGGCCGTGGCGTCCGCTGTCGACCTGCTGGTCTCCCGGGCACTTCTGTGGGGCGGCCCCGGCGAGCTACGCGTCGTGAGCGTCGTCAACGACGTCATCGGTACGACGGTCAGCGGCCTGGGGCCCTCCGCGGAGCAGCTGCTGTCGACCCACGGCCCGTCGCGGGTCTCCTCACTTGCGCGCGACCTCGGGGTCGTCGTCTCGGGAGACCGGCACACCGACGTGGTCGCGATCGCCCGCCACCTGGCCGAGCAGGAGGTCGTCGACGAGCTGGTCGGCGAGGTTGACGACCGGGCCCGTGCCATCCTCGGCCATCTCGAGCGCGACAACGTGCCCGGCACCGTCGAGTCCGCCGACCGCGCGGTGAGTCGCGCCGACGAGCAGACCCCCTCCGACCAGCTGCTCGCCCGCGGACTGGTGATGGCCCGGGACCGGGAGCACGTCGTCGTGCCGCGGGAGGTGGCGATCTGCCTTCGCGGCGGCCGGACCACCCGGCACAGGGTCGATGAGGCCCCCGAGCCGGCGACGTCGGGCCGCGACCAGGGCCTCGTCGACCGGGCGGCCGCGGGAGCCGCGTTCGACGTCGTGCGGCACGTCGAGCTGCTGCTCGAGCACTGGGGGACGCATCCGCCGGCGGCGCTCCGCGCCGGTGGGCTCGGCGTGCGCGACCTCCGTGCTGCCGCGGAGCTCCTGCACGTCGACGAGCGCACCGCCGCTCTCCACGTGGAGGTCGCAGCGGCCGCGGGACTGCTCGCGGTCGGCGACACCGAGGAGCACGACGCGGTCTGGCTCCCCACCGACACCTTCGACGTGTGGAGCAGCGGCACCGCCGGCGAGCGGTGGGCCGCCCTCGCCCTCGCCTGGCTGGCCAGCCCCCGCCTGATGAGCCTGGTCGGCACGCGGGACCAGAGCCGCAAGGCGCTCAACGCGCTCGTCTCCGAGCTCGAGCGGTCGTGGGCGACCGAGGCCCGCCGCGACTCGCTGGCGGTGCTCGCTGGCCTCCCTGAGGGAGAGGTCCTCGCGGCCGGGACCGGTCTCCCCTCGCTCGTCGACCGGGTGCGGTGGCTGCGCCCCAGACGGCCGCCGCAGCGCGCGGAGGCTGTCGCCTGGACGGTGGAGGAGTCCGCGGTGCTCGGCGTGACCGCGCTCGGCGGCCTCTCCACCCACGGCCGGACCCTGCTCGCGTCCGACGACCCGCGTCGTGACGCCGCGAAGGCCCTCGAGCCTCTCCTCCCCTCACCCGTGGACCACGTGCTGCTCCAGGCCGACCTCACGGCGGTCGCGCCCGGCCCGCTCGAGCACGACCTCGCGCACAAGCTCGCGATGATGGCCGACATCGAGTCGCGCGGCGGGGCGACGGTCTACCGGTTCACCGCGACGTCGGTGCGCCGCGCCTTCGACTCGGGCTGGTCCTCGGCGGAGGTGCACGGGTTCATCGCGGCCTCGTCACGCACGCCGGTGCCCCAGCCGCTCGTGTACCTCGTCGACGACGTGGCACGTCGTTTCGGCACCGTGCGGGTGGGCGCCGCGGGCTCGTTCCTGCGCAGCGACGACGAGTCCGCGCTCGCCGAGCTGGTGCACAACCCCCAGGCCTCCGGCCTGCGCCTGCGTCGGATCGCCCCCACCGTCGTGGTGAGCGACGTGCCGGTCGACGTACTGCTGCCGAGGCTGCGCGAGCTCGGGGTGGCGCCCGTGGTGGAGGCGCCGGACGGGACGGTGCGGCTGGCCCGCAAGGACAGCCACCGCGCGCGGTCGCCACGGCCCCGCCCGCCGAGTCCCGACCTGGGCGCCGCCCGCCTGACCGCGCGGTTGGCGGCGACCGTCGGTGCGATCCGGGCCGGCGACCGAGCGGCCCGGAGCCGACCCCGCAGGTCGGAGGCGGCGACCCTGTCCCGGGGCGGGCCGATGGCGACCATGGCGGCGTTGCGCGAGGCGGTGGAGACGCGTACGACGGTGTGGATCGCCTACCTCGACAACCACGGCTCGACCGTGGAGCGGGTGGTCGACCCGGTGAAGGTCGAGGGCGGCTGGCTCACGGCGTTCGACCACCGGGCCGACGACGTGCGGTCGTTCGCAGTGCACCGCATCACCGGCGTCAACGCAGTCAGCGACCGCTGACCCTTACCGGGACGGGGGCTTGCCGCGGGCCGGTAACCTGCAGGCATGGATTTTGTCCGTTACGCCGAGCGTTCCGCCGACCTGGTGAACGCCGACCTCGAGGACGCCGACTCGCTGGTGAGGTTCCTCGCTGAGCGGGCCTGGCTCCAGGGCCAGGTCGTCGAGCGGGACGCCTCCGCCCTCCGCCGGTTCCAGCGTGAGCTCAGGCCGGTCTTCGAGGCCTCGAACGAGAGGGACGAGAAGCGGGTCGTCGAGCTCCTCAACCACCTGCTGGCCAAGCACCCGGTGACGCCGTACATCGCCGGCCACGAGCCCGGCAACTGGCACATGCACGTGGCCGACCGCACCTCGTCGGTGGCCGAGCTGCTGGTCGCCGAGTCGCTGATGGGCCTGTCCACGCTGGTGTGCGACCTCGGCGCGAACCGGCTCGGGGTCTGCGACGCGAGCCCGTGCACGAACGTCTTCGTCGACACGTCCCCCAACCAGTCCCGGCGGTACTGCTCCGACCGCTGCTCCTCCCGCGCGAACGTCGCTGCCTACCGGGCGCGGCAGAAGGCAGCTGCGACCTCATGACCGACGGCCCCCTGATCGTCCAGTCCGACAAGACGCTGCTGCTCGAGGTCGACCACGAGCGGGCCCAGGACTGCCGCAAGGCGATCGCCCCCTTCGCGGAGCTCGAACGCTCCCCCGAGCACGTGCACACCTACCGGCTCACGCCGCTCGGGCTGTGGAACGCCCGCGCCGCCGGCCACGACGCCGAGCAGGTGGTCGACACGCTGCTGACCTACTCGCGCTACTCCGTGCCGCACGCGCTGCTCGTCGACATCGCCGAGACCATGGCCCGCTACGGCCGGCTGCGCCTGGAGAAGCACCCGGTGCACGGGCTGGTCCTCGCCTCGACCGACCGGCCGGTCCTCGAGGAGGTGCTGCGCGCCAAGAAGGTCAAGCCGATGCTCGGCGAGCGGATCGACGACGAGACCGTGGCGGTGCACCCCTCGGAGCGGGGGAACCTCAAGCAGGCGCTGCTCAAGCTCGGCTGGCCCGCCGAGGACTTCGCGGGGTACGTCGACGGGGAGGCCCACGCGATCGAGCTGAAGGAGGACGGGTGGCAGCTCCGGTCCTACCAGCGCGACGCGGCCGAGTCCTTCTGGCACGGCGGCTCCGGGGTCGTCGTACTCCCCTGCGGCGCCGGCAAGACCCTGGTCGGAGCCGCTGCCATGGCGCACGCCAAGGCCACGACGCTGATCCTCGTCACCAACACCGTGTCGGCCCGCCAGTGGAAGGAGGAGCTGGTCCGGCGTACCTCCCTCACCGAGGACGAGATCGGCGAGTACTCCGGCACCAAGAAGGAGATCCGCCCCGTCACGATCGCGACCTACCAGGTGATGACCACCCGTCGTAAGGGCGTCTACGCGCACCTCGAGCTGTTCGACGCGCGTGACTGGGGCCTGGTCGTGTACGACGAGGTGCACCTCCTGCCGGCGCCGATCTTCCGGATGACCGCCGACCTCCAGGCCCGTCGGCGGATCGGCCTCACCGCCACCCTGGTGCGCGAGGACGGCCGCGAGGGCGACGTGTTCTCGCTGATCGGCCCCAAGCGCTACGACGCTCCCTGGAAGGACATCGAGTCCCAGGGCTGGATCGCGCCCGCCGACTGCGTGGAGGTGCGGGTGACCCTCCCCGAGAGCCAGCGGTTCGCCTACGCCACGGCCGAGCCGGACGAGCGGTACCGGATGGCCTCCTGCACGCCGGTGAAAACCGACGTGGTGCAGCAGCTCGTCGAGAAGCACAACGGCGAGCCGACCCTGGTGATCGGCCAGTACATCGACCAGCTCGATGAGCTCGCCGAGCGGCTCGACGCACCGGTGATCAAGGGCGAGACGCCCGTGAAGGAGCGGGAGCGGCTCTTCAACGCCTTCCGCGCCGGCGACGTCGACCTCCTCGTGGTGTCGAAGGTCGCCAACTTCTCGATCGACCTCCCGTCGGCCGCGGTCGCGATCCAGGTGTCCGGCTCGTTCGGCTCCCGCCAGGAGGAGGCACAGCGCCTCGGCCGGCTGCTCCGCCCCAAGGAGGACGGACGGTCCGCGCGCTTCTACGCGATCGTCGCGCGCGACACCGTCGACGCCGACTTCGCCCAGCACCGGCAGCGGTTCCTCGCCGAGCAGGGCTACGCCTACCGGATCATGGACGCCGACGACATCGCCGCGGAGTCCTGACCTCGGGCGGGAACGGCACGGCGGAAAACCCGGTGCGTCCCGGGTCGGCGCGCTGGTAGCGTCGCACGGCCCCCACAGCCGAAGCCGCGACCGCGGAGGTGCCCGCGTGCCCATGACCGCCGACTCCCACGCCGACGACCACACCGACCCCGCCATCGCCGCCGAGCGCGAGCACCTCGCGCAGTCGCGGGCCGCCCTGGCCCGGATGCGCGAGCGGACCTCCGCCCTCGACACCCGGGCCGCCGGCGACTGGGTGAGCCAGCAGATCCTAGAGTCCGCGATCTACCAGCGCATGAAGGCGCTGGAGGACGACCCGACGGTGCCGCTGTTCTTCGGTCGCCTCGACTACGACGAGTCGCACGAGGACGCCCGCGGAGAGCGGTTCTACATCGGCCGCCGGCACGTGACCGACGACTCGGGCGACCCGATGGTCGTGGACTGGCGGGCGCGGATCAGCACCGCGTTCTACCGCGCCAGCCGCGCCGAGCCGATGGGGGTGGGGCTGCGACGCAGGTTCGGCTTCCAGCAGGGCGCGATGACCGCCTTCGAGGACGAGCGGCTGCTCGAGGGCGTGGAGGAGGCCCACAGCGAGATCCTCGAGTCCGAGATCGAACGACCGCGCGTCGGGCCGATGCGCGACATCGTGGCGACCATCCAGCCCGAGCAGGACCTGATCGTCCGGGCCGACCTCGACCGGTCGGTGTGCGTGCAGGGCGCTCCCGGCACCGGCAAGACCGCGGTAGGGCTGCACCGGGCGGCCTACCTCCTCTACACCCACCGCGACCAGCTCTCCCGCCAAGGCGTGCTGGTGGTCGGCCCGAACGCCTCCTTCCTGCGCTACATCGGCGACGTGCTCCCGGCGCTCGGCGAGATCGACGCGGAGCAGGCGACGATCGAGGCGCTCGTCGGCAAGACGCTGGCCAACCTCGACGCCCGCTACACGATCCGCGGCGAGGACCCGGCCGAGGTGGCAACGCTCAAGGGCGACGCCCGCATGGCGACGGTGCTGCAGCGAGCCCTGTGGTCGCATCTCGAAACGCCGACCGAGGGGCTCGTCGTGCCGCGCGGTGCCCGGCGGTGGCGGGTCGCGACGTATGAGGCGGAGGAGATCGTCACCGCTCTCCGCGATCGCGGGGTCCGCTACGGAGCGGCGCGGGCCATGCTCCCGCAGCGGCTCGCCCACGCGATCCTGGTCAAGATGGAGCTCTCGGGCGACTCCCCCGACGACCGCGTCCAGGACGCGGTGGCGCGCAGCCGTCCGGTCAAGCAGTACGCCGACCGGCTCTGGCCCGCCGTCGACCCGGCCCGCCTGGTCATGCGCCTGTTCAGCGACGAGGACCTCCTCGCCGAGGCCGCGGACGGGGTGCTGTCCGCGGAGGAGCAGTCGCTGCTGCTGTGGGCGAAGCCGGCGAAGGGGCCGAGGTCGGTGCGCTGGTCGGTCGCCGACGCGGTGCTCGTGGACGAGGCCGCCGACCTCGTCTCGCGGACCCCGAGCCTCGGGCACGTCGTCGCGGACGAGGCCCAGGACCTCTCTCCCATGATGCTGCGGGCGGTGGGCCGCCGCTGCACGACAGGGTCCACCACCGTGCTGGGCGACCTCGCCCAGGCGACCACCCCGTGGGGCAGCCGCTCCTGGGACGAGGCCCTGGCCCACCTCGGCAAGCCGACCGCCCAGGTGGAACAGCTGACCAGGGGCTTCCGCGTGCCGGGTGAGGTGATCGAGCTCGCCGCCCGGCTGCTGCCGGCGATCGCCCCCGACCTCGAGCCGCCCAGGTCGGTACGACGGACACGTGGCGAGCTCGAGGTGGTCCGGGTCAGCGACGTGGTGAGCGCGGCGGCCGAGGCGGCCCGTCGCGCGACGGAGCGGGTCGGCTCGGTCGGCGTGATCGCGCCGGACGTCATGGTGCCGAGGCTCTCGACGGCCCTTGACGACGCCGGGGTCGCCCACGCCGTCCTCGGCGACGAGCCGGACGCCGTCGAGGCCAAGCTCGACCTCGTGCCCGCCTCACTCGCCAAGGGCCTGGAGTTCGACCACGTCGTACTGCTCGAACCCGCCGGCCTGGTCGCGGGGGAGCCGGACCGGGTCACCGGCCTCCGTCGGCTCTACGTCTGCCTCACCCGCGCCGTCACCTCGCTGGTCGTGCTCCACGCCGAGGACCTCCCGGAAGAGCTCAGCTGAGGGTCTCGCAGAGGTTCTCCGCGACGCCGTCGCCCGGGGTCAGTGTGCGGTGGCCCGTGGTGTCCTGGTGCAGTTCGTACCCGGCGCCCGAGATGACGTAGTAGCCCACGCCGGGGTCGTCGCCCGGATGCAGCCCCACACCGATGTGGCCACCCACGTTGACCAGGGTCCACGAGCCGTCCTCGTGGTAGACGAAGTCGCCGCGCCCGGTGAGGTTGCGCTGCACCGCCGCGCCGGTCTCGGCGTTGACGAACCGGAAGACGAGCTGGCCGGTCCACGCCCTGGACTTCTGCAACACGTGGGCGGGGTGGGCCGAGCCACCCGCCCCCGAGCGGGAGTGGCTCCCCGACTACGACCGGCTCGCCCTGTGGGCCGGCCACGCCGAGCTCCTGGACATGGCCGGCGTCGTCCGGCTACGACGCGCCGCACCTCGGCGCGCCGACGAGGCAGACCGGGTGCTCGCATCGGCCCGCTCGCTGCGGAAAGACCTGCACAGCGCCGTGCTCAACCCCGGCGATGCCACAGCGCTTGCCGGCGTCTCGTCGTTCGTACGCGACGCCGGCCGTCACACCGCCCTCCGTCCCGGACCCGGCGGGGCGCCGCGGTGGGAGATCCGGGAGGAGGCGGGCTTGATGCTTCCGGTGCTCGCCGTGGCTCACGCCGCCGGCGGCTTCCTCACGGGCCCGGACCTGCCCTACGTGAAGGCGTGTCCCGGCGACGACGGCGGGTGGCTGTTCGTCGACCGCCGGGGACGCCGGCGCTGGTGCACCATGAGCGCGTGTGGCAACCGAGCCAAGGTGCGTGCCCACGCTCGGCGGAAGCGCTGACCCGTCACGCTCCGTCACGGATCGCCCGGTCGACGAGGTCGGCGGGCGGGTAGACCTCGCGCAGCTCCCGCCTACCGTGCAGCAGCGCGACCAGAGGCGCCGTGCCCTGCAGCCGCGCCAGCGGAATCCGGTACTCCGTCAGGCCGTCGGCGAAGCTGACCCGTGCCCGGAGCCCGGCACGACGGATGCTCGGGAGGACCGCGTCGTTGTCCGGCCGCACCATGCAGGTGAGCGTGTCGTAGCCCAGGTGCGCGGCCTCGACGGCGAGGGCGCGGAGCAGCCGGGTGCCGTGTCCGTGGCGCTGCCACCGGTCCTCGACCATGACGCCGACCTCCGCGGCGCCCGGCGTCTCGGGGTCCGGGCCCAGCATCCCCGCCGCGACCACGTGCCGGCCCACGGTCACCAACAGGCTCACCCCACCCACGGGCTCGAGCAGCGCGCGGGCCAGCCGCGGGCTGAGGCGCGGCACCGGGGCGAGGAAGCGGCGGTGGACCGTCTCGGCCGAGCAGCGGGCGTGCATCGCCGCGAGCGCTCCGGCGTCTTCTGCCGTCCCCTGACGAACGGTGACCGCGTCGGCCGAGTCAGGTCCGGGTGCGGGCGTCGCGGGCGCCGGCCCGGTGCCGAGCACGGTCGCGGCGAGACGGCGCAGCTCCGTGGCGCGGGCCACCTCGGTGTCGGTGAACGTCTGGCTGCGAGAGAGGGTCACGCCAGGCCCGGGCCCGTCGTCGAGGTCGACCGAGGCGGCGCCGGTCCCATCGGCCGGCTGAGCGTCGAGAAGCCGGCACAGCTGGTCCTCGAGCAGCTCTGGCTGGTCCACGAGGACCTGGGCCGCGCGCAGGTAGCGGACCGGCTGGTCCTCGAGGGCGCGCGGCGAGCACTCGGCCACCGCGGCGTCGACTGCGCCCGCGTCAGCGCACAGCTGCTCGACCTCGTGGGTGCCCCACCCGCCGGGCGTGTGCAGGACCAGCTCGTCCACCACCCGGCCGTCTGCGGCGGGGAAGATCTGCAGTCCCAGGATGTTGACCAGTCGCTCTCCGCAGCTCACCGCGAGTGCGGCGAGCGTGCCGGGCCTGTCCTCCAGTGATGCACGTACCTGCCAGAGCATGGCGGCTCCTTCTCTCGATGGGTGCACCACGAGTCTCGGGGCCTCCCCTTGCCGGGTGGCTACGCAGGGGTTTCGGGGCCGTTAAATGCCGGAGGCCGCCGGTGGGCGGCGACGAGCCGCTCGATACGGACGAGGAGGCCCGGGACGACGCTGAGGCCGAGGAGCAGCAGGAACACCGGGGCGGAGACCGGCTCGGTGCCGAGGAGCTGGCGAAGCGGAGGCAGCAGCACACCGCCGACCTGGAGCAGGGCGGCGCCGGCCACCGCGAGCTCGAGCCCCCGGCCACGCCAGCCGGAGTCGCCACGGGGAGCCCGGAGGGCCAGGGCGACCCCGAGCTGGGCGAGGCCGAGCGTCAGGAACACCCAGGTCTGGACGTCCTCCCCGCGGTTCTGGGCGAGCAGGCCGGCGGCGAGGGAGACCAGCCCGATCACGATGCCGGTGCGGACGATCTGGCGGCCGAGGCCCTGCCCGAGCACGGACTTCTGCGGGGAGAGCGAGGGACGCCGCATCACCGACTTGTCCAGCGGCTCGCCGCCGAACGCCACTCCGGGCAGGCCGTGGGTCAGCATGTTGATCCAGAGGATCTGCGCGGCGTTCAGGGGCAGCGGCATGCCGAGGAAGGGTCCGGCCAGGATGACCGCGACCTCGGCGAAGCCGCCGGACAGGCCGTAGCGCAGGAAGGTCCGGATGTTCGAGAAGATGCGGCGCCCCTCGGCCACCGCCACCACCACCGTGCGCAGGTCGTCGTCGGCGAGCACGAGGTTGGCGGCCTGGCGGGCGACCTCCGTCCCCCGCCGCCCCATGGCGACGCCGATGTCCGCGCTGCGCAGGGCGGGAGCGTCGTTCACCCCGTCGCCGGTCATCGCGACGACGTGACCGCGGTCCTGCCACGCCTTGACGATGTCGACCTTCTGCTCGGGCTTCGTGCGGGCGTAGACCCCGATCTCCTCGACCCGTTCGACGTGCTCGCCACGTGCCACGGCCTCACCCAGCGCCAGGCCGGGCGCAGCGGCGGTGATGCCCAGACCGTCGGCGACGGCCCGCGCCGTCTCGGGATGGTCACCCGTGATCAGGACCAGGTGCACGCCGGCGGCCTGGCAGTCGGCGACGACCTGCGCCCCGGTCTCGCGGGCCGGGTCGGCGATCGCGGCGAGGCCGACGAGCCGGAGGCCCCGCTCGAGCACGTCGGAGGCGGGGCTGTGCGCGTGCGAGGCCTCGGCTACCGCGATCACCCGGAAGCCCTTGGTCGCGAGCTCGTGGGCCACACGGCGGGCGGCGTCCACGTCGTCCCCGGCCCCCCGCTCCTCCACGAGGTCGAGGACGACCTCGGGGGCGCCCTTGCACACCACGAGCCACTCCCCCCAGGAGGAGCGGTCCAGCGTCGTCATCCGCTGCCCCTCGCTGTCGAAGGGCACCTCCTCGACGCGCTCCCACTCCTGCCGGACGTGCTCGTCGTCGACACCGCCCTTGGCAGCGGCCACGAGCAGCGCAGCCTCCATCGGGTCTCCCACGATCTGCCACTCGCCCTCGTCGGGCCCGTTCAGGTGGGCGTCGTTGCACAGGGTCAGGTCGCGCAGCAGGTGGTCGGCGACCTCCGGCTCGATGGCCCCCGCCGTGCCGTAGCCGCGCCCGCTGACCACGCTCTCCCCCGCGGGGGTCCACAGCCGCTGGACGACCATGCGGCCCTCGGTCAGGGTGCCCGTCTTGTCGGAGGCGAGGACCGTGACCGACCCGAGGGTCTCCACGGCGGGCAACCAGCGCACCACGGCCGCGCGCTGGGCCATCCGGTAGGCACCGAGCGCCAGCGAGATCGACACCACGGCGGGCAGGGACTCGGGGATGGCCGCGACCGAGAGGCTGACGGACAGGATGAGCATGTCTGCCACCGGCTCACCCCGCAGCAGCCCGAGCACGAACACGAGGACGCACAGAGCGACGACGGCGACGACGAGGACGTGCGAGAGACGCTTGAGCCGTTGCTGCAGCGGAGTGGGGCGGACGCCGGCGCTCGCGATCAGCGCGGCGATCTTTCCGAGACCGCTCTCGGCGCCGGTGCGGGTCGCCGTGGCGACGGCGCGGCCCTTGGTCAGCACCGTGCCGGCGAGCACCTCGTCACCGACCGCACGAGCGACCGGCACGGACTCCCCCGTCATGGCCGACTCGTCGACCTGGAGGGCGAAGGCCTCGACGAGGTCCGCGTCCGCAGGCACGACGTCGCCCGCCTCCAGACGCAGCAGGTCGCCGGGAACGACGTCCGCGGCCGCGACCGCGACCAGCTCGCCGTCGCGGAAGACCTGGGCCTGCGGGGCCGCCATCCGGCCGAGCGCGGCGATCGCGGCCTCCGCGCGGACCTCCTGGAAGACTCCGATCGAGGTGTTGAGCACCACCACCGTGCCGATGATCGCCGCGTCCGTGTAGTCGCCGATCACCGCGGTGACCACGAAGGCCGCGAGCAGCAGCAGGATCATCGGGTCCCGCACCTGGTCGAGGACGCGGCGTGGCCAGCCACGCGGTGGCGGCTCGGGCGTCCGGTTCGGCCCGTGCTCCGCGAGCCTGCGCGCCGCCTCGTGTGCGCTCAGGCCGACATGCTCGACGCGTGCGCCGGACGCCGTGTCCACGCCTCCATCATCGCCACGCGCCTCGCGGCCTCCGAGGGTCCTTCGGCCCCAGATGTCACACTCGCCGGGTGACCGACCTGACGCCGCGCTGGCCCAGCCGGCTCGCCTCGCACACGGCGCTGCGGGACCGGCTACTCGCGTGCTACTCCGCGCCGCACCGCGGTTACCACGACACCCGCCACCTCGCCGAGGTGCTCGAGCATCTCGACGAGCTCCTCGACCAGCCCGAGGCAGGTGTGGACCGCGACGCCGTGGTGCTCGCGGCATGGTTCCACGACGCGGTGTACGACGGCCGCCGGGACGACGAGGAGCGTTCCGCCGCCCTCGCCGAGGCCACGCTGACCGCATCCGGCGTACCCCGGCCGCTCGTCGACGAGGTGGCCCGCCTCGTCCGGCTCACGCGCGGCCACCGTCCCGCGCCCGACGACCTGGCCGGGCAGGTGCTCTGCGACGCTGACCTCGCGATCCTCGCCGCCGGGCGGGACCGGTACGACGAGTACGTGGCCGACGTCAGGCGGGAGTACTCCCACCTCGACGACGAGACGTTCCGCACCGGACGGGTCGAGGTGCTGACCGACCTCCTGGCGAAGCCGACCCTCTTCCACACCCCGCTCGCGCGGGAGTCATGGGAGGACGCGGCGCGAGCCAACCTCGAGCGAGAGATCGCCGCGCTCGGCGCCGGCGGCTGACCAGACGCCTCATCGAGACTCCAGGATCTCCTTGAGCCGCTCGAGGTCCTTGCGGTTCGCCCGGCGCATCGCGCTCGCCATCATCGGGGCACCGACCTTGGAGAAGCCGGAAGGCTCACCCGCGTTGCGCAGCGTCATCCGCGTTCCGCCGCCGGGGGTGTCCTCCCACTGGTAGGTGGTCGTCATCGGGAACGGCCCCTGGGCGGTGCTCATGACGACCCGTTCCCCGGGGACGACCTCGACGAGCTCGTACGTGTAGGCGAGACGCCGTCCGAGGAAGTGCGCCACGAAAGCCGCGCGGGCCCCGACCTCGACGCGAGGGGCGCTCTCCCACTCGACGGACCTGATGTTCTGGTACCAGGCCGTCGCGTTGCTCGGGTCGCCGGCGAACGAGGCGACCTCCGCGCGCGGTCGCTCGATCTCGATCGAGGTGACGACGTCCACGGGCATGGGGCAAGGCTAACCCCGTGCGGCGGCTGTTCTCAGAGCAGCGCCGGGTCACGGAGCGTCAGCGTGCCGGCGTCGGCATCGAGCAAGGCCGGCACCCCGAAGGGCACGGCGAGGTTGCGGTCGGAGTGCCCGATGGGCACCCCGAAGAGCATGGGTACGCCGAGGGGCGCGATCCGGTCCTCGACGAGCCGCCTCAGTGACGCCTCGGAGCCACAGCCGCTGAACTGCCCCACCGCGACCCCGCGCACCCCGTCGAACCAGCCGGAGCGGAGCAGGTGGGTGAGCATCCGGTCCAGGCGGTACGGGCTCTCGTCGACGTCCTCCAGCACGACGATGCACTCGGCTGCGGGCACCGCCGTGGAGGTTCCGACCTCGGCCGCGAGCAGCGCGACGTTCCCCCCGACGAGGACTCCCTGAGCGCGGCCGGGGACGAGCGTGTCGACCGGCTCGGGCGTCAGGACGAGCGCCGACTCCGGTTCGAACAGCAACGCCCGCAGGTGCGACCTGGACTCCTCGTCACCGGCGCCCAGGCTGGTCACGACCGGGCCGTGGATCGTGGAGATGCCGAGCATCGCCGCGAAGGCCTGGTGGAGCGCGGTGACGTCGGAGAAGCCCACCAGTGCCTTCGGGCCCGCCGACGCCAGCGACACCCAGTCGAGCAGGTCGACCATCCTGTGCACGCCGTAGCCGCCACGGGCGCAGAACACCGCGGCGACGTCGGGGTCGCCCCACGCCGCCATGAGGTCGGCGGCGCGAGAGGCGTCGGTGGCGGCGAGGTACCCGAGGTCGTCGAGTCGTCCCCGCAGGTGAGGCATCTCGCGCACGACGAGCCCCCACGAGCGGAGCACCTCCAGGCCAGCGTCGAGGCGGTCCTCGGGCACGGGGCCGGCGGGGGCCAGCACCGCGACGGTGTCACCGGGCCGGAGCCTTCGTGCCCGGACCAGCGACTGCCCGGGCCTGCGCGGACGCAGGACCTGCGCCTTGCGGCGACGCAGCCCCGCGGCCTCGAGCCTGCGGATGAGCTCGCGGCTGGACACCGGCTCGGCACCCGCGGCGACCACCTGTTCGTAGCGCTCGGCGGGGATGTCGTAGTGGTCGCGGTCGAAGCCCCGCTGAGGGATGCCCAGACCCGCGGCGAACCGGTGGAGCTCGTCGAACGACTCGTCGCTCGCCAGGTGCGACCAGAACCGGCCGTGTCCCGGCGAGTTGGGAGGGTCGATCAGCAGGGTCACGCCCCGGAACCGCCTGCGGCCTGCCGGGCGGCCTCCGCACGGTGGACCGCGTCGTGGACCAGCATCCGCCACGACCGCACATGGGCCGCGTCGACGTACGCCTTCGTCCACGAGCCGCCCGGGCGCACCGTCGAGCCGACGTGGAACCGCCGCACGCCGGCGCGCGCGAGCCACGGCACGTGCTCCCCACGCAGTCCGCCTCCCGCGACGACCAGCCGGGCGACCTGAGGGTCCGCCCTGGCCCGCTCGACCAGCTCGTCGCAACCGGCCTCGAGCCCGCGGACCGACCCCGCGGACAGGACCGCGTCGAGGCCCGGGAGGCCGGCCACCTGTCGCCACGCCCGGTCCGTGCTCAACGCGGAGTCGACGGCCCGGTGGAAGGTCCAGGGCACCTGCGGGAGCCGGTCGGCGAGGTAGGAGCAGACCTCCACGTCCACCTCGAGGTCGCCGGTCAGGAAGCCGAACGCGACGCCCTCCGCACCCACCGAGAGGTAGTCCTCACCCAGCCCCACGAGCCGGCTGAGCTCGCCTCCGGTCGTGCTGAGACCGTCGTTGAGGCGGAGCATCACACGCACCGGCACCTCGGTCTCCTTGCAGACCGCGGAGACTGTCGCAGGCTCCGGCGAGAGCCCGCCCGCCTCGACGTCGCCGACCACGAACAGCCGGTCGGCGCCGCCCTCGTCGGCACCCGGCACGTCACGCGGGTGCTGGACGACGACCTCGAGGAGCGCACCGTCTCCCCGGTTTTGCCCGTCTGTGCTCACAATGGACATCGTGACATCCGACGAC